>Ga0302320_10002067_pt1 | contig 47810 bp, 31 predicted proteins | sample Bog_T0_3_FD_202130 | JGI IMG/M metagenome (GOLD analysis project Ga0302320, IMG submission 202130) | Peat permafrost microbial communities from Stordalen Mire near Abisko, Sweden - Bog_T0_3 | ecosystem: Environmental > Terrestrial > Soil > Wetlands > Peat | place: Sweden: Abisko, Stordalen Mire... | reverse complement strand
ATCGACCTTTGGGCGATCACCGGGCACTACGAAGGCGAATCGCGTGGGCAGCCGCCCTATCACCCCGTGATGATGGCGTGCTTGCTGTTGTATTCCTACGCCAAGGGAATCTTCTCGTCGCGGAAGATCATGGCAGCCTGCCAGGAGCAGATTCCCTTTCGGGTCATGGTCTCCGAGGATGTGCCGGACTTCCGCACGATCAGCGATTTCCGCACGATCCACCTGGCCGCGTTGGAAGGGCTGTTTGTGGAGGGGTTGCGGCTGTGTGCGGCAGCAGGTCTGGTGAAGGTCGGGACGATTGCTCTGGATGGGACGAAGATCAAGGCCAACGCCTCGCGGCATAAGGCGATGAGCTATGATCGCATGCAGGAGGAAGAGAAGCGGCTGCGGCGGGAGATTCGGGAACTCTTGGCACGAGCAGAATCCACCGATGCCGAGGAAGATGCCCGGCATGGCGATCGGCGTGGAGACGAATTGCCGGAAGAGTTGTCTCGACGGAAGGATCGCTTGAAGCGGATTCGAGATGCCAAGGCTGCGTTGGAGGCGGCAGCCAAGGCCAAGGCGGAAGCTGAAGCGGCGGCGAAGCAGGCAAGAGGTCCCCGCGAAGCCGGTGGTTCCCGACCCAAAGGCGCAGCGGAACTTCACTGATCCCGAATCAAAGATCATGAAGGTCTCTAACAAAGGTTGGGACCAGTGCGGCAACGCCCAGGCAATGGCCAATGCTCAGCAGATTATCCTGGCCGCCGACGTGACGGCTGAGCCGAACGACAAGCGGCAAGTGGAGCCGATGTTCCAGCAGACGCGCGAGAGCCTGAAGGCTGCACGGGTGAAAGAGAAGGTGAAACACGGCCTGATGGACGCGGGCTATTACAGTGAAGCGAACGTCAAGTACCTGGAGCGCCGGAAGGCGGAGCCGTTCATCGCCACGGGACGACTGAAGCATCACGAGGAGGCCGGAGTGACGCCGCGAGGGCGAATGCCGGAAGACCTTTCGGCGAAGCAGCGTATGGCCCGCAAGCTGCGGACGAGACGAGGCAAGGCGCTCTGTGCGAAGCGTAAGGGGATCATCGAACCGATCTTCGGGCAGATCAAACAGGTGCTGGGCTTTCGTCAGTTTCTCTTGCGGGGGCTGGCAAAGATCCGCGCCGAGTGGCGGTTGGTCTGCTTGACGCATAACATGCTCAAACTGTACCGAAAGGTGGCCTTGGTAAACGGTTGAAGGCGGAACGGCCGGTCCACGAGCAGATCGAGGCCCAATCGGCCTCCAGAGCACCGCAGGGACACCTATCGGGACATTTCTCTTCGTCGATCACCTCCCGCTTGTGGAATCCTCGGAATCCGAAATCCAGGCGAGAGGACCGCCATTTTCTCTTACTCGGACAGGCTCCTAGGTGGGCATCGCGGGAATGAGCCCCTGGGCCGAACTTACATCAGATCGAATCCGGGTTCGAGATCCCAAACACAATTCCTCTCTCCCCGTGCGGGAAAGACACCGCGGGCGAGAGATTATGGTGTTCTAAATAGCCTTTCTGATTCCAGGAGATCCGCGGCGGCGAGCCGCTCACCAGAATCGCCAATAGAGATAGAACCACACCGCCGCCACCAGGCCCCACCAGAGTTTCAACTGCTGGTACCAAGGCCGGCGGACCCCTTCGTCGTAAGCCTTCAGCAGTTGTACGCGCCACACGTACGGGGCGATCTTCCGGTAGTCGGGCGGCGCGGTCAGCAGCGTCACGACAACGATGCCGATCATGATCACCACCTCGGCGATGCCCCCGATATAGAAGAAATGCAGCTTCGGAATCGCCGCCACGCACGACATGAAATGGGCGTGATCGGCGACAAATCGCTGGCCCAGGAGCCAGGCGAGGCCCCCGGCCAGACGGCCGCAAAAGAGCACCGCCAGAATGATCTGGATGATCAGTCCGCCGACCAGGCCGAAGACGCCGGCGGCGTAGTTGACGCGTTTCCAGAGAATGCCCATCAGCACGGTCGCCATGAAAGGGCAGGCGATGTAGGTGATGGCGTTTTGGAAGAACTGGAAGATTCCGCCCAGGTGTTCCACGATCGGCGAGATGGCCGCCGCGATCAGCAGCGCGGCAAACGACGTCACCCGCCCCACCCGCACCATCTGCCGGTCGCTGGCGCCGCGGTGGATGCACTTCTTGTAAATGTCGCTGGCGAACAGGGTGGAGGTCGAGTTGACCAGTGCGCTGAGGGTGGCCATCACGGCGGCGATCAGGCCGGAGAGCACGACGCCGCGGACGCCCCACCCCGGCGCGAACTTGCCCAGCGCGAAGGTGAACGCCAGGTCGCGATTTGCCAGCGGCGGAGCCTGGTGCAGCACCTGGATCCAATGGTACACCACGAGGCCGAGAAAACACGTCACCAGCGGCCGGAAGAAATTGATGCAGGAGGCCAGCACCAGGCCCATCAGGGCGTCCCAGGTGCTGCGGGCCGCCAACATCCGCTGGATCATCGCCTGGTTGCCAACCTGGTAGAAAGTGAATGCGCCGAAGGTGGCCACGATCATGCCCAGGAAGGGCGCCATGGGGTGGCCGGGCGGCTGGTAAAGGTGCATCCGCTCGGGGCTGGCCGCGACCAGGGCCGACCAACCGCCGGGGATCTTGTGGAGCGCGCAAAAGAACAGGGTGATGCCGCCCGCCATCAACAGCACGCACTGAAACAAATCGGCCCACATCACCGCGATCAGCCCGCCGTGGATCGTGTAGGCCCCCACGCCGATGGCGATCAGCAACACCACGAAATAGAAGTTCCAGCCGGTCACCTGGGAAAAGGCCAGGCTGCCGCTGTACAGCACGGTAACCATGTAAACCGACACGTACAGGAAGAGGAGTACGCACGAATAGATCGTGCCGCAGGCCGGTCCGAAACGATCGGCCAGAAAGCCCGGAACCGTGGTCACTTTGTTCTTCAGGTACAAGGGGATGAAGAAGATAAACACCATCGAGTAAACGGGCAGCGTATACCATTCCCAGTTGGCAATTCCCATGCCGTGCTCGTAGGTGACGCCGACGGTGCCGATCATCTGCTCGCTGGAGATCCCCGTGGCCACGAAGGCGGTGCCGATCAGCCACCAGGGCATGCGGTTGCCGCCAAGAAAATAGCCGTGAGCCGTGGCGGATCTCTTCCGCCCCGCCCAGGCCCCCACGGCGACGACCAGCGCCATCGAGACCAAGATGATGACCACGTCGATCCTGGTGAGCATGGGTCACTTAACCTGGAACTCGCCCGTGAGCCGGATGTCCGCGCTGGAAGATCCGACCATCACGCGGAATTGGCCCGGCTCGACCACCCGCCGCAAATCGGCGTCCAACAACGACAGATCGTCGGGAGCGAGGCGGAACGTGCAGGTCTTCTCTTCGCCCGGGGCCAGCGTCAGCTTGGCAAAGCCGCGGAGTTGCTCGGCGGGCGTGGCCACGCTGCTGACCACGTCCTCGATATACAGTTGCACGGTCTCCGCTCCCGGCCGATCGCCGGCGTTCTTCACCCGCAACCGCACGTCGATGCCGGTGCTGGGAGTGATTTCCTTGGCACTGAACTCGAGGCCGCTGTAGACGAAACGGGTGTAGCTCAGGCCGTGGCCGAAGGGATAAAGCGGCCGGGAATCCAAATCGGCGTACGGACGGGCCCAACCCTGCCGAGTCCAATAGCGTTTCGATTTCTTGAAATTGTAGTACACCGGCAATTGACCGGCATGTCGCGGGACGGTCACCGGCAGCTTTCCGCTGGGATTGACGTCGCCGAAGAGGACCTCGGCCACCGCCTGTCCTCCCCGTTCGCCGATCGTCCAGGCCTCGACGATCGCGGGAACGTGCGCGGCGATCCAGCGCGTGGCCAGCGGACGGCCGTTGATCAGCACCACCACGGTCGGCGTGCCGGTAGCCCTGACGGCCTTGACCAGATCCTCTTGAAGCCCCGTCAACTCCAGGGTCGCCGAGTCGTACCCTTCGCCGTCGGTGGGATGCTTCTTGGCCCCCTCACGATAAAGCCGCTCGCCGATCACCACGACGGCCATTTCGGCCTCGGCCGCGGCCTTCGCGGCCGTGGCGATCTCCTTGGGCGAGGGGTCGGTCCAGTCGCATCCCTGGACATACGTTACCTTGGTTTCGGGGGAAACCGCTTGGCGGATCCCTTCCAGCACGGTGACGACGTGCTGCGGGATCACCAGCGGAGCGTAGTCGCCGAGTTGGTTCCGCGGCGAGTCGGCGTTGGGGCCGATCACGGCCACCGACCGTAGCGTCTTCTTCAAGGGGAGCAGGCCCTTATCGTTTTTCAAGAGCACGATCGCCTCGCGCGCGGCCTGCAGCGCGATCTCCTGGTGGGCCGGGCAATGGACGGTCTGCACCGCATGCTGCGGATCCACCAGCGCCCGCTCGAACAGTCCCAGCCGGAACTTCTGCTTGAGGATGCGGCGCACGGCCCGATCCACGAGACTCAAAGGCACCTTTCCCTCGCGCACATTGGCCACCAAGTCCAGCATATAGGCCGTCTCGAACGAGATGCCCACGTCGACGCCCGCCGCCACCGCCAAGGCGCCGGCCTCCTTCTGCGTCGCGGCCAGTCCCTCGTACAGCAGCGTGCTGATCCCGCCTCCTTCGGACAACACGAGGCCGTCGAAGTTCAACTCTTGCCGCAGAATGCGGGTGAGGATCTTCGCCGAGGCGTGGGTCGGCACACCGTCGATGGCCGGATAGGTAGCCATCACGCCCAAGGCGCCGCAATGCTTGATGCCCGCTTCCCACGACGGCAAGAACACCTCGCGCAACTGCCGCTCGGAAACTTCCATCGCCCCCCGCTCGAAGCCGCTCACCGGCTGGCTTTGCCCGGGATAATGGCACAAACCGGTTACGACTTTGTCCGGGGCCGAGACATCCTTGCCCTGGGCCGAGCGGACGATGGCCTCGGCGATCCGCGAACAGAGGTAGGGGTCTTCGCTGTAGGCTTCCTCATTGCGGCCGAGGCGCGGATCGCGGATCGGCTCGATCACCAGCGTGTAGTTCTGGTGCACGCCGATTGAGCGGGCTTCGCGGGCCATGGCGGCATAGACCCGCCCCAGCATCGCCATGTTCCACGTGCTTCCCAGCGCGGGTCCTTCGGGGAAGATCGTTGCGCCGGGACACATCAGACCATGGGTCCCCTCTTCGCTCTCCAGCAGCGGAATGCCGAGGCGGGTCGCGGCGGCGATGCGCTGCAAGCGATTAAGAAACTCCGCTTGTTGCAGGGTGCCTTCGTGGAGGATCGTGTTCGAGAGGGTGAAGAAGCCTCCGCAAGGGCCAAGTCCCGGGATCAGGCTCCCCGCCGTGAACTTCTGCACGCCCTCGGTCTTCTCGGGAATGCTCTTGCCCAAGCCTTGCTCGTACACGCAGGGCATGTTCATCTGCCCGACTTTCTCCTCGAGCGTCATGCGGCCCAGCAGATCGTCGACGCGCCGCTGGATCGGCTGAGAAGCGTCTCGGTAGAGCGGCCTGGCGGGCTCGCCGGCCGGTACTGCGGCGGCCCCGCATAATAACGTTACACACAAGACTACGAAGCGTGTTGACGATGTCATGGATTGCTCCCCTAGTGAGAACGCGGCAACGACAAGAATACCGGCGCGGCGGCGATCAGCCGGCCATCCACTTCTCGATACGCGTTGTTATTTCCTGAACGCAGTTCTCGAACCACTTCCGGCCCCGTTCGGCCGTGGCGTCGCGCGGGTCATGGTGCAGGACGTGCTGCGGATCGTAATGCCTGGAGAACCCGGCGCCGTCGACCACGGAGAAGTCACGGTAATGGATGGGGACTTCGCGCGGCGGCAGGGCGGCCAGATCGACCGAGTCGGGCCGGTAGTGCATTAACAGCGACGTCTCGACAATGTCGGCGTGCCCCGCCAGTCCCGTGGCCACGGCCTCGTCGCAGAGCGTGAGGCAGTGGTCCAGCCGGGCCGGGGTCGTGTTCTGAAGCTCGATGCACAGCCGGGCGATCGTCTCCTGCTGATTGACCGCTCCGTGCCCACTGGCGACGAATACCCAGCGGTAGCCCTGCTTGACGAGAATCTCCAACTCCGCGCGAAGCACCAGGGCAAAGACCTCCTCGGGCAGATAATGGCTGTTCCAAAGCCGCGTGGGGAAGTCCATGCCCACGACGTAGGAACCTGCGGGAAATCCCAGCGACTGGACCACCTCCGGCGAGCGTTCCCTTTCGGTGCCCACGCTGAATACCGGGCGCACCACGCCCCGGCGAAGCTTCCGGCACACCGCATGGGCTACCTCCGACACGTTGATCATGTCGCAGCCGACCGGCAGATGTGGCCCGTGATACTCCAAGGGAGCCACGGGCACAACGACCAGCGGACAGGCGTCGCGGCGGGCGACGAGTTGTGCCGGTCGGAGCCACTCGTAACGGGTTTCGAAACCATCGCGGACGGAATCGCTCACAGGTCACCTCCTCCATCAATCTACCATGCGGCCCCGTCGAGGCCACTACGCTTTTTTGCGCAACGTTTGTGTCGATTTGCGACAGACAGGTTCCGCGGGCGAGACGGCAGCGAAAGCCGCTCACAACTCGCCCTGATCGCGGATCTGCGAGCGGCGGCGAAAGGCGGTGGGCGGCAGTCCGGTCACCTGCCGGAAGACGATCGCCAGACGTTGCGGAGTAGAGAAGCCGCAGCGTCCGGCAATGGCCGGCATGGCCAGGTCGGTCGTGGTCAACAGCTCTTTCGCCCGTTCGACGCGCACGCGGCGAATCTCCGTGAGCACCGATCGCCCCAGTACGCGGCGGAAGTGCCGCTCCAACTCGCGGCGGCTGGCGTCGATGTGGCGGACCACGCTGTCCACGGTAACCCCGCTCGTGGCGTGCTGGCGGATGTAGCTTAAGGCCGCCCGAACCACGGGGTCGCTGGTGGCCAAGGTGTCGGTCGACTGCCGCGTCACGACCCGAATCGGCGGCAGAAACAGCGACCGGCTCGCCGGCCGCCGGCCGCGGAGCAACTGGTCCAACAGCCGCGCCGCTTCGTAGCCGATGCGCTGGGCGGGAATGTCGATGCTGGAGATCGGCGGCGTGGCCAGGCGGCATTCCAACTCGTCGTTGTCCACGCCGAGCAGGGCCACGTCGTCGGGCACGCGAAGCTCCAGACAGCGGCAGACCACCGCCAGATCGTACGCCGGCAAGTCGTTGCAGGCCAACACGGCCACCGGCTTGGGAAGACGTCTCAGCCATTGACGCACCTGGCGTTCCACCTTCGTCCAACTGGAGCCCAACGGCAGCCGGGGTAGATAGTCGGCATGGCAGGTGGACACGCGGAAGCCCGCTTCGGCCAGGCGATCGCGAAACCCCGCCTCGCGCTCCCGAGAGTAAGGCGCCCGGCCGCTGCCGAAGAAGCCGAACTGTGCAAATCCGCGATCGAGGAAGTGTTCCGCGGCCATGCGCCCCACCGCCGTGTGATCGGCGTCCACCACCGGCACATCCAGGTTGGGCAGGGTGTAGGCCAAATCGACCACCGGCTTGCGCAACCGCATCACGCTCCGCGCGAACTCGGGCGTGGCCAACTGCGCGATAATCCCGTGGGGCTTCCACTGCCGCAGGGGTGCGAGCACCTTGAGCGCCGGCGGCTCTCGATGGAAAATCCACTCGGCGTGCTCGATCGCATAGGCCTGGATCCCGGAAACCACATCGCGGCAGAAGCCCGCATCCAGGTTCACCAACACGGCGATTCGTCGTACGGGCGACATGAGCGATGCCCTTGGCCAGGTTCAACCGACGGCCTGATTGTAGCCTGCGACTCCGCGCGGTCGCAAGTGCCGCGCGGCGCGGTGCCCACATTGCATTTCTCCCTCTCACGCACCGTGTTCGCGAAGCGGTTGCCAGGGCCCCGATGCGCGCCCATCGATCGTCCTCTGGAATACGACTTCGAGGCGCAGGGAAAGCAGCTTTCCGACGGCAAAAGCCTGTTCCTGCACTATACAAAGGCGGCAGTCGCTTCGGTAAAATGGATGCCTGCGTAAGCCTCTTCGATTCCACGCTCGCTCTGGCCGCGAAAGTCCGGGACAATATGAATTCTGACAAGCTGTGCTGTCGCCCCGGCTTGCCGCACATGAATATGAGGTCCAACATGCAACGCTCCGCAGTCTTCTTCGTCGCCTTCAGTCTGTGTGCGATCTGCGGCCGGGCAGCGCGGCCGGCGGAAAGTGTCTTTTTCGCCTTCGACGACCAGTCCATCCCCTGGCGGAGCAACATGAAGCTCACCATGGTCGCGGCGGACAAGCATCCCGCCAATCCCGTGCTGCGGCGCGGCCCGGAAGGTTCGCCCGATCACGGCCACGCGGTGATCTATGGCAGCGTGTTGCGCGTCGGCGGAAAGTTCCGCATGTGGTATCTCGGCATGTCGCAAACAACCCTGCAAAAGGGCATGGCGCCCGGTTACTGGCGGCCGATGTGCTACGCCGAGAGCGAGGACGGCGTGCATTGGGTAAAGCCGGAGTTGGGCCTGGTGGAGTTCAACGGCTCGAAGAACAACAACATCTGCCTCATCGAGAGCCAGGTCTTCTCCCTCACCCGCGTCAATGATTTCCTCACGGTGTTACACGATCCCGAGGACCGTGACCCGGCAAAGCGTTACAAGTGCGCGTTCATCGCACATCTGCCGTTTGAAGAGGTGCGCGGCGGCCGCAGCACAATCGGCCCCGCTGAGAAGCGGTGGTGCTCCTTCGTCTGCGCCACCAGTGCCGACGGCTTGCGCTGGCGGGTCGTGGGCGACCGCCCGGCCAACGCCGGCGGCGAGCGGTTCGAGGTCAGCGGACTGTATCGCTTTGGCGGATTCTACTACGCCAGCGGGCAGTTGATATCGCCGTGGCTGTTCCGGCCAGACGGCGAGCGGATCGGCCGCGCCATGCGCGTCTACCGCAGCCCGGATTTCGTTCACTGGGACCAAACCACGGCATTCGGCTTCGCCCGACCCGGACAGCTCATCGCCGAACCCCTGAAGGGGCAACAAACGCATATGGGAGCGGGCGTGTGGAATCGCGGCAACGTGCTGGTGGGAATCTACGGCCAGTGGCAAGACGCGCCGCAGCGCCCGCCCGCGGGCGCGAAGTCGCACCTGCTCGGCACCCGTGTCGACCTGGGCCTTATCGTCAGCAACGACGGCATTCACTGGCGCGAGCCGGTCCCCGATTTCAAAATCATCGCCCGCGGCGCCGAGGGTCAGTGGGACAGCATCGCGCTGACCCAGGCGCACGCCTTTGCGAACGTCGGCGAACAGACCTATTTGTGGTATGCGCACTGGGACTGCGACGGCGCCTTTCGCAACCAGGACATCGGCTTGGCGACGCTGCGCCGCGACGGCTTCGGCTATCTCAGCCCCCAGACGGCCGACGCGCCTGCAAACTGCGAAACCACATTCTTCGACGCCCGCGAAGGCACGAAGCTATTCGTGAACGTGGACGGGGTGACTAGCGGCACACCGCTGAAAGTCGCACTACTCGACGAGAAACTCGACGTCATCCGTAGAGCGAACGTGACCCAGTCGGGAACCCGCGTGGACGCTCTGTCGCTGCCGAGAGGCCGCTTCGCCGTGCGCGTGGCGCTGGCCGGCGGTTCGATGAAACTGTACGCCCTCTATCTCGACGACTGATCGCCGCCGTTCCATGGAACTCAACTTGGCGACAGGCATCTTGCCGAGAGCCAGAATACCCCAGCCGACCAGAGCCACGATGATCATTATCACCGTGATGGGCCGCCACATCGCCAAACGAGCGATATTTATCGCAGCATAGCCGGAAGGTCTGCTAACAATCCGTTAGACGCTGGATTATACGCCGGCAATGTTTTCGGAGTCGTCGCAGATTGGACCCGGCTGCGCCGAGCCAATGGCAGTTTTTCAATGGCAGACCGCGGCGCCGCACGATGGGGCTGTTACCGCGACGGTCTTGGCGACCCAACGGCAGACCGCCACCCGCACCTGGTGCTGCTCGTGATAAGGAACCATTACCGTGTATGGCTGCCGCTCCTGCACCGGGACGGTCCGCGCGACGCGTACCTGCTCGATCTTCACCCGTTGCTGCGGAACCAACACGGTATACTGTTCCTCACGCGTCACCAACTCTCGCCGGTAAGTCACGAATTGCACGTCACGATCGTGCGTGTCCGCTTGGAAGACGGTTACCGGGTATCGCACCGTCTGCTCTTGGCAGACCGGTCTGAGGCTGGTCACGTTGACGGTGCGTTGGAGTGTCTCCGGCACCCACACGCGGGTGGCGCACGCAGTAGCGCAGGGAACAGCGGCCGCGCACGATGAGCACGCCGCCGCCGTGGCCGAAGGCGGCTCGGCGTCCGGCGGACTCAAGCGGTGCCTTGGGCGTTTGAAGGTTCCGTCAGAACGCGAGGCGGGCTCCGTCGCCGGACTCAGCGCGTCGGTGGAGCCCTCGCTCCCATAACCGACCGAATAGGGCGTTGCGCTACCCGCCCGCGTTTCCCAGTGCCCCGCAAGTTCGCAAATCGTTTTCTGCTCCTGAACCGGGACCATCCGCGAAACCATGCGCGTCGTCGTACGCATGTCGGTGTGCGGCACCGCCACGGTCGTTCGCATTACGAAATCGTGATAAACGGGTTGCTCCACGATGTGCGCAACCTGCCGGATGTGCGTCTGGGGAACTTCGACCGTGTATTCGCGCGGAACGTTTTCTGTTTCCCACACCGTCCGATTGCTGAGAATCGTCCGCTCGCAAATTTCCGGCCGCCAACAAACAGTCGTCACCGTGCGGTTTTCGTAGACGATCTGTGGAACAAGGATCGTCTGGAGGGTGCATGCCGGACATGCGGGCCCCGGCGGAACCGCCGGCTCACACGTGTCGCCGACGTCCGCCACCGCAATCGCTGCGACGGGCGCTATCGCCAGCGACATGAGGGCAGCCATTGCCTTGGAAATTGCCATTGCTCGATCTCCTATGGAATTACATCTGGTTACCGCCGCGCTTTCATCGCAGGAATCCCGGAGCAGCGGACCGCCGCTCGGCGGCCCCGAGGCTCGTGGGCGGGGGCGTCGTACCCGCCGTCATGACTTCCACGCCCTCCCGCTGCAAAAGGTTTCTCGCCACCCGGTCCAATGGCTGAAGAACCGAAGCGATCGCAATTTGTTCGTGCCCCTCCTCGGCATGCCCGGCCAGCAGGTACTCATAGCCCAGGAGGAAATGAGCGTCGGCCGACGCGGAATTGCGACGCAGGTAGTTTTCCAGATTTTTTACGGCCACAACAAAGCGTGGCAGATCAAAATCGTAATAGCCGTAAATCGTTTGCCAGTCGCTCAAGGATCCTGCGGCGGCCAACGCGCGTGCCTCCATTGCGGCCGCCGGATAATCGCCCTCGACCAGATGGGCTTGCGCCAGGAGCGCATGGTTGCGCGCACGTGGCAGCGCCAACTCGGAAAGGCGGGCGTAGTAGAGGGTCGCGTCAATCCCCCCCTCGCGCAGGGCGTTACGAGCCAGCGAAAAGTTGAGATCCGCACGAGCCACCTCTCTCGCCTCCCGATTCGTGTCCACGACCGGAGGGCGCGCATCCAAAGGTGAACTCGGCCCACCACGTTGTTCCTGGTCCGATCGCTGCGGTTTGTCGGCCATCCCAGGCTGCGGCCGCGCCGCCGCGGCCGTATCCGTTTTGCCGGGCGATTCATAGCCGCTGCGCTGAAACAATTCCAGTTCCTGGCGCAACCGACCGGGGGCCTCCGGGTCGAGTTCCAGAAAACGGTTATAATCCGCTTGGGCTTGGCCGGTATCACCCAATGCGGCCAGCGCCCCCGCCCGTCCTCGGTAGGCCTGCGGGTTCCGCGGCGCCGCCTTGAGGATCTCGTCGTAAAGAGCGATCGCCCGCGAATGCTCTCCGGCGGCGGCCAGTGATTGCGCATCGCCCAACAGCTTTTTGATCGGCAAACTCGTCTCGTCGGGCAGCGGAGCGTACATATACATATATTGCCGAGGCGGCCCAGTGGTCGACGTTTGCAAGCCACCTTGCCCTGGCGGCCGAAGCGACGGCGGCGAGTCCTGAGCGTTTTGATCGTATAACCCTGGCTGCGCCCATCCGGCCGACGTCCCGAGCAGGAGATACGAAGTCAGGCCAATCATTAAGTGCTTCATTTGCGCACCTTCTTTCGATTTCACATTGGAGCGGAGTGACCGCCGAAGCGGCGTCAAACCGACGCGGGGCATAAACGTGCAATCTGTATGCCGCGCGGCAGTCATTTTTGGCGGCGGCAGCCCCGCTTTCTTGCCGAATTTACTGCGTGGGCGCCGCCAGATCGTCCCCACCCAGTCCGCACAATTTGGAGAGCTCGAATTCAACGGTTAGTTCGAGCAAAAGTAGTACAATAGACGCGCCGATCGGGTAGTACTGCATTGCTTGGGCAAAGGAAGGATTGTTTTTCTCGACGCCGGAGACTATGCTCCCGCGCATGGCGGTCGTTGCGTGTTGCCACAGCGTCATGACATGCTTCGAGCGTATCCGGCCATAATGGCGTCGTCGTGCCGTCGGTTCTGGAAAGGACTTGGATGAATGCGGAGTTTCTTGCACATTACCGGGGTCAGCAGGCTGGAGTTCTGCGAATACAATCTAAAATGCTTCGCCGGCGTGACGGTCGGCTATGTGTTATACAAGGCGTTTCCGCAACACAGCGGCCAGTATCTGTGGATGCTGATTTCGATCCTGCTGTCGATCACGCACGACAACAACAGCAAGGTCGCTTACGACCGGATGAAAGGGAACATCCTCGGTTCGGCCGTCGGCCTGCTGGCTTTCTTCCTGCACAATCCGCCGAATCTGCTGACCATTTGCATCGGCGTGGCGATCACCATCGCGATCTGCTTCCATTTGCAGTTGATCGGCGTTTCGAGGACCGCGCTGGTGGCGCTGATCATCGTGATGCTCTATGAGGAGGCCCATAGCAGTTGGGAAGGCGCGGTATACCGCATGGCGAGCGTCGTCGTCGGCTGCCTGATCGGACTGGTCATCAACTACGCCTTTCGGAAAATGGCGATCGCCTTGTATCGGCCGATCGCCGCGCCGGTCGCGGCAGAGATTGAGAACGAGGATAAACACGACGGCGGAGAGTAGCCGGGCGGATGACACGCCGCCTGTGCCCGGTGAGAGGCGAACCGTGGCGCGGGGGCGACGGCCGCGTCGGCGAACTCGCGGAACTCTGCGCGCGGCCCAGCTTGCCGCCTTCCCCCGGCGATACTATAGTGAGGGGCATCGGTGAGCCGTAAACAACAACGTTTGTTAGCGGAGTAGGCGGAGATGACCAGGTACCGCACCATCGTATGCTGTATCGCCGCGGGCGCGATTCTGCTCGTAGCCGGCCGGGCCGTGGCTGTGTTTCAGAAGCCTGCAAAGGCGGCGGCAACCGTCGATCAACCGCTACAACAGGCCGCCGAGCTGAAAGGGACCGACATCCTGCCGCACTGCGAGGGGGCGATCGCGGCGGGCCGGAACTACGTGTATTGCGGGACCTTCCAATTGGCGTGGAACGACTTTTGGGACCATTTCGTCAAGGGCCCGATCCATTTGGACGGCCGGCCGGAGATGGGCGAGATCCTCAACCGGCGGCAGTTCAACAGCACGGACCTGGCCCGCGATTGCTACCTGGCGATGGCCGGGGAGGTGGCGCAGGGCATCATGGCGAAAATCCGCGACGCCATGAAGCGGAAGTTTCCCCAGGCGACGCTTCCGGTGGAAGATCCGCCGAGGAAAACCGACATCGTCGCCTTTGCGTACATGGCGAAGAACTTGCAGTTCGCGCACAAGTTCGATCGCCTCGATCAGCCGCTGCTTTTCGGCGGCGAGCGGGGCGAGCCGGTCGTGGTGTTCGGCGTGAAAAGCTCGGGCAGCGCCGAGATCGCGGCGCTCGTCCGGCAGCAAGTGACGATCCTGGACTACGAAAACGACAACGATTTCATTCTCCAACTCAGCACGAAATCGGCCCGCGACGAATTGATCCTGGCCAAGATCGCGCCCGGGAAAACGCTCTCCGCAACCATCGACGCGGTGCAAAAGCGGTTGCGCACCCGCGGCCCGCAGTTGCGCGCCGGCGGCCAGTCGCGGCTGAAGGAGGACGACGAGTTTGCGGTGCCGCGGATCAAGCTGAACGTCTGTCGCCAGTACCACGAGTTGCTCCATCGCGGCATCGAGGGATGGGGCGATTTCACAATCACCGTTGCGCTCCAGGCGATTCGATTCGACCTGGATGAGACGGGAGTGCGGCTGGAATCGAAGGCAATAGGCGGCGGAGGCGGGGCGTTCCTGCCGAAACCACGACAATTGGTTTTCGACAAACCGTTTCTGTTGCTGTTGAAGCAAGCCAACAGCCAACGCCCCTACTTCAGCATGTGGATCGAGAACACGGAAGTTTTGGAAGCGGCGTCGCGTTAAGGCCGGCTTGCCCAGTCGCCGCCTGGCAGACGCACGCTAACGGGTGGCTGCGGCCCGTGGCGATGGCTCCGACGGCGGCGCGGTACTCAGTGCGGACGAACACGAAAGGTCGACACGTGAAAGGGACGTTGGGAATGTTGCTTCTCGCGGCCGCGATTTGCGGCGGCACAGGCTCGGCCGCGACGCCCACAGCGCAATCGCGGCTTGATACGTTCGACTATATTCTCGGCACCCAGACGATCGGTGCGAGTTACCAGTTCACCGCGCAGACGCGGCTGGTGGAAACGGCCCAGGCCATTCTCGACATGGGGTCGAACGTCATCAAGTTTCGCATGGGCAAAGAAGACGGCGTGAAGAACGCCAACACGCCCGGACGCGATCCGGCGATCCGTTCGCTCACCGAGTTGGCCCGCGACGAGCCCTCGCACCGCCGGGTGCTGGACATGCCGCTGGCCTATTACGTGATCTGGACCTACCCGTTCGCCGGAGGCAATTGGCACAAAGGATTCGCCCCGGCCGACCAGGCCAAGGAATACCAGGAGCTTTACGAGTTCGCCTGCCATTTGCTGAAAACCTACAACCGCAGCGGCAAGACGTTTCTGTTGGGCCACTGGGAAGGCGACTGGACGCTGCGCGGCACGGGCAATACCACCGATGAAGACCGCGTCACGCCCGCCGCGATCCAGGGAATGATCGATTGGCTCAACGTACGGCAGAAAGCCATCGACGACGCGAATCGCGACACGAAGCATGCCCGCGTGGGCGTATACCAGTATACCGAGGTGAACCTGGTGCGGTTGGCGATGCAAGGACGGAAGACGGTTTGCAACGACGTGCTGCCGAAGACGGCCGTCGATTTCGTCTCCTATTCCAGCTACGATACGCAGAAAGACCCGGAGCAATTGCGGGCGGCGCTGGACTACATCGCGGCGAAGCTGCCGCCCAAGGCGGGCCTGGCCGGACGGCGGGTGTTTATCGGCGAATATGGATACCCGGCCGACAGGTTTCCGCCGGAGGAGCAGGATGAGATGTCGCGGCGCACCATCCGCGCGGCGCTGGCCTGGGGTTGCCCGTTGATCCTTTACTGGGAAATGTATAACAATGAGATCGACAAACAAGGGAAGCAGCGAGGGTTCTGGCTCATCGACGACAAGGGGATAAAGCAGCCGATCTATCATACGCATGAACGCTATTACCGCTGGGCCAAACAGTATGTGGCGGAATATGCGAAGAAGGCCGGCCGGCAACCGAGCGTGGAGGAATTTCGTCTGGCGGCCGTGGCCTACCTGGATCGACTGGCGGAGAATTCCCGCAAGTGACGATCGGGGGGAGTTTACTCGCCGCCGCCGCAATGGGACAATCAGCCGGCAAGGGGCCGCTCGATCTCTGCCAATCACGAAAGGACCTGCGGATGATGCAGACCAACCCTCCTGAACGCCGTTGTTCGCGCCGCGCCCTGCTGGGGTCGGCCGCGGGCGGGATTGCCGCCATGTCGCTCAATCCGGGCTTGGCCGGCGGCGGGGAAGCCGGCGGTGGGCCGGCGAAGCGGTCGACGGTCCGCGATCGTTTGTGGATCTTTACGGTCGCGGCCGGCGGCGACAACGATTCTCTGGAAAAGGCCGGCGTCCGCGGCGGCTCGCGGATGACCCCGGCGGAAGGCGCGTTCTACTTGAATGTGCCCAACCTGCTGTTGATTCGCGAGCGGGAGCAGCCGCGATTGCCGGACGGGGAAACGTGGCGGGCGCGGACGGAGTTCGAACAATATGCCACGTCGTTCCGTCCATTGAGCCGCGTGGTCTGGTCGGTGGTGGGCGGCGGCGGCCACGGCGGCGTGGCCGAGCTTCCCCACGTGCTGCGGCTGGCGCGAAATTACCCCAACATTTCCGGCATCTATCTCGACGATTTCATCGTCGACGCCCGCCGGCAGGCCGACGGCCGCGTGGCCGGAAGGCCGGCGATCCAGCCCGCGGAGCTCAAGCAGGCGCGGGAGCGGCTCCGCGGGGCGGGGCGGCCGATGGACATGTGGGTGACGCTGTACACGCACGAGATCAACGCGGCGCGGACCACGGCCAGCCCGGCCTTCCGCGGTTGCGAGCCGCCGCTGGCCGGCTTTCTCGACCTCTTCGACGTGCTCACGCTGTGGACTTGGAACTCCGACGAGCTGGCGCAGTTGGACGACAACCTGGCGGCGTTGGAACGCATCGCGCCCAAGAAGGCCCGCATCGCCCTGGGCCTGTACATCTGGGATTTCCATAACGGCAAGGCGGTGCCGCCGGACTTGATGCGGCACCAATGCGAGCGGGGACTGGCGTGGCTCCAGGAAGGGCGGATTCAGGAGATGATCTTCCTGGCGAACACCGTGCTCGACGTCGGGCTCTCTAGCGCCGAGTTCGCCCGGCAGTGGATTGCCAAGGTGGGCGGACTGCAACTCAAGGGAGGGTGACGGCAATCACCTGAAGACGGTTTTTCAGCGCAGAGGACGCGGAGAAGGAAATGACGAAACTCGCCAAGGACGAACACGGATAAGCTTTTTTCGATCTGTGTTCATCCGTGGCTGAATTGTCCTGTCTCTCTACGTGCTGAGTGACAATGGTGGGGCTCGTTTCACTCGACCCACCCTACTTTATCAGTGAGGACTTTGTATGATCTACCGTGGCCTGTTGTCGACTGTTGCCATCGCCGCTTCTCTCTTGCTGCCTTGCGCGGCATGGGCCCAAACGCCACAAGTGGAGAAAGCGGCGGGCGCGACGCTGTTCGTCGCCTCGGGCGGGAATGACGCCTGGTCGGGCACGCTCGCCGCGCCCAATGCGGCCGGCAGCGACGGCCCGTTTGCTTCGTTGGATCGCGCCCGCGATGCAATTCGGCAGATGAAAACGGCAGGCCCGCTGCCCCGCGGCGGCGTGACCGTCTGGCTCCGCGGCGGCCGCTACGCCCTGGCGCGGACGTTCAAGCTCGGCGCAGAGGATGGCGGCACGGCGGCGGCGCCGATCGTCTATCGCGCGTATGCCGGCGAGAAGCCGGTACTGATGGGTTGCAAGCCGGTCACGGGTTTCGTGCCGTACAAGGGGAAGATCCTCAAGGCGGACCTCGCCGCGCAGGGGCTCCGCGGCGTGTACTTCCGCCAACTTTTCTTCGGTGGCCAGCGGCAGCATTTGTCGCGATATCCGAACTACGATCCTAACAATCCTTACGGCGGCGGTTGGGCCTACGCGGACGGGAAATCGGTGCCGATGTACCGCGATATTCCCGGCGAGGATCACCGCACGCTGCACTACAAGGAGCAGGACGCGCGGCTCTGGGCGCGGCCCACCGAAGGACAGGTATTCGTCTTCCCCCGTTTCAACTGGTGGAACAACGTGGTGCGCATCGCGTCGATCGACCGCGAGAAGCGCGTGATCACGCTCGCCGGCAACGCGTCGTACCCGATCCGGCCGGGCGATCGCTATTACGTGGAAAACCTCTTCGAGGAGCTGGACGCGCCGGGGGAGTGGTACCTGGATAAGAAAACCTGGACGCTTTATTTCTGGCCGCCCGTGGGGACCGACCTGAGAGGACTCACCGCCTACGCGCCGACGATACGGACGATCGTGGAGATGGGGCCGGGCACGGCCTACGTCACCCTCCGCGGACTTGCGATCGAAGGCTGCGAGGGGACCGCGGTGTCGCTCAACGGCGCCGATGAATGCCTTGTGGCCGGCGGCACGATCCGCGGCGTGGGCGATTACGGCGGCACGGCGATCAGCGTCAGCGGCGGCCATCACAACGGCGTGGTGGGTAACGACATCTCAGAAACTGGGAGCCACGGCATCTCGCTCGCCGGCGGCGACCGCATCACGCTCACTCCGGCCGGCAACTACGCTGACAACAACTACATCCATCACGTCGGGGTATTCTACAAGCAGGGCGTGGGGATCAACATGACCGGCTGCGGCAATCGCGCGTCGCACAACCTGATCCACGACGGGCCGCGGATGGGAATCCAGTTCGCCGGCAACAACCTGGTCATCGAGTACAACCACATTCGCCACATGAACCTGGAGACCGCCGACACCGGGGCGGTCTACACCGGCGGCCGCGACTGGATCGGCTCGCGGGGCTCGGTGATCCGCTACAACTATTTCCACGACATGCTCGGCTACAGCCGCGAAAACGACAAGTGGGTCTCGCCGTACTTCGCCTGGGGAGTGTATCTGGACGACAACACCGGCGGCGTGGACGTGATCGGCAACATCCTGGTCCGCTGCTCGCGGGCCGGGCTGCACCTGCACAACGGCCGCGACAACGTCGTGGAAAACAACGTCTTCGTCGAGAATGCGCTGGTGCAGGCCGAATACAGCGGCTGGACAGAGACGAGCAAATATTGGAAGGACCACCTGCCCACGATGATCAAGGGCTTCGAGTCGGTGGCCAAAGAGCCCGCCTGGCGAACCATGCGGAACATGCAGCTTCACCCGACCCAGGCCGTGCTGCCCGACAAGAGCATCATGAGCGGGAACGTCCTCCAGCGGAACATCTTCTACTACCGCAAGGGGGCCGCGAAACTGTTTCGCTTCAGCCACGTCAACTTCGACTACAACGCGTCGGACTATAACCTGGTCTACCACTTCGGCCAGCCGCTATTGATGGACGTGACGCAGGCGCAGCTCAAGGCCCAGGCGGTGTCGGGGCCGAACCTGGCGCCGAATCCGGGCTTCGAGCAGGGCGCGGCCGGCCAATTGCCCAAGGGTTGGCGCTGGCAGATCCGCCCGGCGGCGGCCGCCGTTGCGCTGGCCGCCGACCACGGGGCACACAGCGGGCAGTTCGCACTGCGGATCGACGGGGCGGCCGGTCGCGACCCCCAGGGGCGCCCCTCGTGGCCGATGATTCGCAGCGTGGACATTCCGGCCAAACCGGGCCAGGCCTATAAGCTCACCGCCTGGATGAAGGCCGAACGGCCCGAGGCCAAAGCCGCGTTGGGTGTCCAGGCCTGGAAGCGGAATGCCTATTCGTGGGGGAAGGACGCGCAGGTGACGGTAGGTACGCAGTGGAAGCAGTACGAGTTGGTCTTCAAGTTCCCCGCTGCAAAAGAAATCGGTTCGCATCCGCAGATGAAAGAGTTCTGGCTGCGCTTCGACTTCCGCGATGCCGGCGGGACGCTGTGGGTGGGCGACGTTTGCCTGCAGGAGGCGATCGCCATGGACGAATGGCAATCGTGGCGCGCCACCGGCCAGGACCGGCACTCGTTGGTGGCCGACCCCTTGTTCGTCGATGCGGCGAAGGACGATTACCGCTTGCGCGACGATTCGCCCGCCTTCAAGCTGGGGTTCAAGGCGATCCCGGTGGAGAAGATCGGCCCCTACCAGGACCCGCTGCGGGCCACGTGGCCCATCGTCGAGGCGGAGGGGGCAAGGGAGAAGCCGCTGGTGAGCGAGTGAAGCGGCGGACGGTGGACGGAAAAGAGATCACGAAAGCCCGAAGAGACGAAAGCCCGAAAGAAGCAGAAATGCTGTTTTGATTGCAACGCTGGAACTCCCGGCAAGGACAAGGAACGCCACCATGCGAGTCATGCGGTGTGTTCTGCCTCTAATCGCGGGTATTGTCATCTGCTCCGGATGCGGCAATTCCGGGCCGGCCGGCCGATTGGTCATCTGCGACGACTCCGGACGCATCTTAGGTGACGTCTCGTTTTCCGTAAGAGGAAGGCCGCCGTCGGCAGGCGAGATTCAGCGGAAGCTGAACGCCCTTGCTCCGACCTTGCCAAAGGACGGGCGCGCTGTTCGCGTGGCGGCCGCAATCATGTACGATCCATCGGACGAATTCAGGAGGTCGAAAACACTATCCGCTTTCGAGAAGTCCCTTATAGGATCGCAAACGTCCACCGAGAAATTTCCGTGTTTTGACGCGGTGAACGAAGAGCAGGGAATTGTCGTTTGGCAACACGACCCTGGGAAGTGGATGGACAAGACTGACGACTGGCAAATGAAGGACCCCGGTCGCTCGGATTACTGGCGTTGCAAAGTAGCCGGAGAATTTGCGTACATCTTGCAAAACTCACCGTCGTATTGCTTCGAGCATCATCCCCGAGCATCGAAGACCACACGAGCCCGCTAGCGCGGATTCTTGCTTGTTCCCAAGTGAATTGGAGGGGTTCGCTGCGCTCGACCCACCCTACGATCTTTTTCCGACCCTCACTCGATCTTCTTCCCGTTCAGCGACACTTCCTTCCCCTCGTGGCTGCGATTGCGGACGAATTCGACCTGCACACCCGCGGGCGCCTGGCAGGTCACCTCCAACCGCTTCCCGCCCTCGAGCCGCCAGGAGACCGAGACCGTGCCGCGGACGGTGGCCACGCTGCCGCGGGCCCAGGTGAGACCGCAGAGCTGGGGGCTGACGCGAATCGTCCGCCCACCGGGCGAAGTGGGCTTGATGCCCAACACGATGCGGTTGAGGAAGTAGCTCGGGGCGCTCGACCAGGCGTGGCAGTGGCTGCGGGTGGGAAAACCGTTGGAGCCCGTGGTGCCGCTGGGGTAGCTTTCCCAAACCGTGGTCGCGCCGGCCTCGAGCATCGGCAGATAGTTGTGGTAGATGTCGGCCACAATGCGGTCCTCCAGGCCCAGCTTCTCCAGGGCCTCGTAGAGGTACAGCCCCGCAAAAGGCGAGCCGATGTTGACCATGCCCGGCGGCGGATCGAGCAGGTTGCGACGGGCATCGGCGAGACGGCCGGGCTCGACGACGTCGTAGAGAATCGCCAGGAAGCTGGTGTGCTGGCTCGTCGAGCGGCTCAGCGAGCCGTCTTCGTGGACGCTGTCGAGGTAGGCCCGTTTTTGCGGGTCCCATAGCCGATTGGCGCCCACGACCAGCCGGGCGCGGAGCGCGCGGAGCCAGGCCGTGTGGGTGGAATCGCCGAGGACCTCCGCCTCCTTTAGCGCGGCGTCGATGGCCCCGATCATGAACATCGTGTTGTGCAGCACGGCCTTGTGGTTTTGATCGATGGCGGTCCAATCGAACATGTTCCAATAGGGCCCGGAAAACAGGCCCTGGCGGTCGACGCGCTGCTCCGCGCCCTGGAGGTTGCGGATCACGTCGGGCCAGACCTCGCGGAGGAACCGCTTGTCGCCGGTGTACCAGTAGTTGTCCCAAGTGGAAATCCCCCACAAGAAACTCCAGGCCGGCAGCAACACGTCCCAGCAGGACGGCGTCTGGCAGCCGGCGATGGGATATCGCTCGAGCGACTGGCCGGTGATGCGAATGCAGCGGCGCCCCAGGTCCACGGCCCCGAAGACCGGGTAGGCCAGCAGCGACTCGTTCCGCGCGTCGCCCACCCAGTGGGTCTGCTCGTAGAGCGGGCAGTCGGTAAAGGTGTCCTCCATGCAGAGCTTGAGCGTGTGGGTGGAGATCTCCCAGATCTTGTCGAGCCGGGCGTCGCTCGACGCGAAACTGCCCACGGCGTCGACCGGATAGGTGGACTCGATCAATCCGAAGTGCCGCACGCGGACCGGCTCGCGCTGGTTCCGCAGCGTGAGAAACACGTAGCGGCCCGAGCGGCGTTTGAGCGACGTGAAGCGATTGACGCCCTCGCGGGCGATGTAGCGGAGGCCGTTGCGGTTGTGCAGACTGAACTGGATGCGGCCGTCGGGGGCGATGTACTCCACGGCGAAAATGTCGACAATCGTGCCGGCCGGCGCGATCAGATCGAAGGTGTAGTAGCCGCAGTTCTGCTGGCCGAGGTCGTACATCAACTCGACGTCGCCCTGCGGCGAGGGGCGAATGGTCGTGGCCGCGCAGGTATCGTGCATCAGCGCGGCGGGTTGGTCCACCAGCCCCGTGGCGTCGCCGACGGCCTGCCGGTTGACGAACCGCCAGAAACAGTCGTCGACGAACATCGCGTCGGGGGCAAGCTGCTGGGCCTGGGGCGCCAAGCGGGCGGCAAAATCGGCGGGCGACCGCATTTTCATGAGCCATTGGCTGGTCTCCGCCTGATAGCCTTCCACCAACGCGGCCATCTCGCGGTTTTCCCGCAGATAGGCCGGGTGAACGAGATCGGTGGTCGCAAAGTTGAACTTGGGCAGGGGGATGAAACACCAGGGGTTGGCCTGCTGGGCATCGAGCGGATTGACGAGCCGGAAACCCTGGGGATTGAGGAAGCGGACCGTTTTCTCCTTGTCGTGGCCCAGCATGGTGCTGACGAAGGCCAACAGCAGATGCTTGCCCGAGGGCAGGCGGATCTCCTTTTTGCCCGCAAGATGGCCGTCGATGGCCAGCCGCATGCCTTCCAATTGCACGTCGAGGGTGCAACCCTTTTCCGTCTCCAACACGCTGGCCATACCGCACGGGGCGGCCACGTTGTGGTTGGCCTCGATCAGGCCGGGGTGCATGAGCCGAACGGCGGGCAGACAGAAGTCGAGCCCTTCACAGCGAACAATCTTCGCGCCGCCAAAGGATTGAAAAGCGACCGGCTCGCGCGTCAAGAGCGCGCTGTCGCGGGGGTGCAGTCCCCGCCATGGCCCGCCGCCCGCCTCGTAGAGCACCCGCGCGGGACTGAAGCTCAAGTGGTCGGCCAACCGCGCATCGTAGAGCTCGAAGGGCTCCATCTGCACGCTGACTTTCGGCGTGGCGCTCAACCAGGCGGGGGCCACGGCGATCTTCCACGAGCCGTCGCTGATGCAGCACGTCGGATGCCCGGCGGCTGAAACGACGTCGAGCTGGGCCAGCAAGCCCGGCTGCTTGGGCACCTTGTGGAAATCACCCACGCCGTAATAGCGGGCGATTACCTCCAGGCGATTTTCTCCCTGGCGAAGGTAGTTGCTCACGTCGAGCACGTCGTACTGGAAGTGCTCCGGCCAGCAGCGGCAGGGACCGTCGGCCACCCACTGGCCGTTGACGTAGAGGCGGTAGAAGCTGTCGGCAGTGATCCGCATCGTGCCCTGCCGGGGCTTGTCGAGCTGCACGGATTTCCGGGCGATGATGGTCTGGTTGTAGATCGGGCCGTCGGCCTGGGCGAGCCAGATCCACTTGGCCGCGATAGGGGGCGAATCGGCCGCGGCCGGGGTTGGGCCAGCCGTTTCGGCCCGGGCCGCAGCCGTCAGGAGCCCCGAAACAAATGTCAGAACGATCGAAAGGGCAAAGCGATGCATGAGTTTTCCACCTCGGTCGCAAGCGGTTATTTTGACGCGCCACGCCCTTTGCTGCGCTCAGGGACGTGCCACCCGGGTATCCGTATGGTAGCGGAAAATTTCGCTGTATCAAGGCAGTTGGACTTCGACATGCCCGGTCGATTCTTCGGGGAACTGCAAAGCTCGCTCTGTAGAACGGAATTTATTCCGTTGCTTTTCCGGCAAACGCGGTGAATTCCGTTGGACGGAGATTTCCCCCACGGCCCTTGAGTCCTGCGGGCGAATCCCTTAGAATCTGGACCTTTGCACGTCCCGAGGAGGAGATTTCCATGGAGCGAACGCTGATTTTGCTGAAGCCCGACTGCGTCGAGCGGCGACTGGTGGGACGGATCCTCTCGCGATTCGAAGAGAAGGGATTCAACATTATTGCCATGAAACTGATGCGGGTCACGCCGGAACTGGCCCGGCGGCACTACGCCGAGCATGTCCAAAAGTCGTGGTATCCGGGCTTGGAGGGTTTTATTACCGCCTCGCCGCTGGTGGCGGCGATCGTGGAAGGGCCGGAGGTGATCCGGGTGGTCCGCGATCTGGTGGGGGCCACCAACGGCCTGAAGGCCGCGCCCGGCACGATTCGCGGCGACTTCAGCTCCAGCCGGCAGATGAACCTGGTCCACGCCTCCGACGGACCGGAGTCGGCGCAGCGCGAAATCGGTATCTTCTTCTCGTCGGAGGAAATCCACGGCTACCGGCCGGTATTGCAGCCGTGGACGCAAGCGCCGGACGAGATATAGGATCCGCCGAAGAATTGCTTCCCGCTTTTGTTGCGTTTTCGTAGCCCAGGCATCGAACTGAACATCTTTCGGACTCCGCGAAGGATGCCATCCGGCGGGCTACGAGGGTACGGCGGCCAGGGTCTGAAGAACCCCCTTGATATAACCTTGGGCGTACGCAAACGCTTGCAGGCTGCGGGGATCGGCGGGGTGGCTGGGTACGTGGTCGGGCATGACCATGTAGGGATAATCGACGGCCTGCAAATCCCGGGCGACCTGGACCATGTCGAGATCTCCTTCGTCGGGATAAACCTCGCGAAAATCATCGCGATGGCCGCGGATATTGCGGAAGTGGATGTTGAAAATCTTCTTCCGTTGGCCGAAATAACGGATCACCTCGTGAATCTCGCGGCCCGGATTGCGGAGCATTTCGGCCACCGTCCCCACGCAAAAGTTCAGCCCGTGATAAGGGCTTTCCTGGATGGAGACGAAGCGCTTCAAACCGTCCACCGTGCCCAGCACGCAACAGACCCCGCGAAAGCCTTGCGGCGGCACGCCCGGATCGTGCGGATGGCAGGCCGCGCGGATTTTGTACTGGTTGCAGACGGGGATCACGCGTTCGAGGAAATAGGTGATCCGCTGCCAGAACAGCTCCTCGGTGATCCGGCCGGCCCGCGTCAAGGGGGGCTCCTGCTTGGCGTCGCCGAGCCGCCAGGTGCTGTAGCGGGAGCCACCCCGGCCGAGCGTGGTGCCGGTACGAAGCACGCCCAGCAGGCTCACGTTGTACTTCACCGCCGGCACTCCGGCTTGGGCGCAGGCGGCGATCATCCGTTGAATCTGTTCGAGATCGCGGTCGCGTTGGGGGTCGTCGGCCAGAAGGATCGCGTCGTGCCCGCGATCGATGTTTCCCGAACAGACCAACGGCAGACCCACCATTTCCAGGGCAATGCCGTGCGTGGTGCACAGATCGCGGGTCCGCTCCAGGTCTTCCCGCGTCCAATAGCCCCGCCCGGGAAGAATTGGCGGCCAGCCGCAGATCGCCTCGACTCCATGCCGCTTGAAGTAGTCGAGCATTTCCGGAGTGGTCGGCCCGAGCTGGGTGCCAAGATGCATCTTGAGCTTGCCCGGCGGGCTTTCCGCAGGGCCGGCCGCGGCCGCGCGATCCAGGCCCGCCAGCGTTACACCGGTGCCACATGCGGCGATGAACTTGCGTCGATCCATGGCCATTGGTTCCCCATTGATTTCTCGGCGTGGGTCATGTTTCAGCATAACGCCGCCGCGTTTACATCACAACGCGAGGGCGCGTGGGGGTGTCACCCGCCAATCTGGAACCCCTTGATTTCGCCGCGATCGGTGGCCAGCACCGCCAGCGGACCGGCCGCGGTTTCGAGCGTCGCGGCGTGTGTGGGCCGGCCGGCGACCTTACCCCGCCGGATCACTACACCATGGCCGTCCAGCACCGCTACGCCGCCATCCTCGCAACCGACGACGATCCACGGACATTTCCCGCCGCGCGGGCTGACGCATTGCAACGTAACCGGCGGGCTGGGCAAACGCGTGGACCAAAGTCGTCGACATTGGCCGTCGAGCGCGACGACCAGTCCTTCCGAGATGCCGACAACCAGCTCCTTGCGGCCGTCGCCATAGAGATCGGCGACGACCATATCGCGCATCTGGGCTCGCGGCGCGCTACTCGATCCGGCACCGAATTGGGCGTTGGCCAGCGGGCGCCCGTCCGCCGTGTAGACCGTCACGCGGTTCCAGGTGCCGTTGACGGCGGTAGCCACCTCGCGCCGGCCATCGCCCGCGAGGTCTTCATAGACCAACGCCGTGCGGTTCTGCGCGGTCCAGCCACCCACGAACGAGTGGCCCGCGGGCACGGCGACGTAGCCGCGCCCCGTGACCGCCATGGCCTTACTGTTGACAATCGTCAGTTCGTCGCTGCCGTTGGGCCACTGGGAAACGAGAAGGTTGTGGCTCCCGCCCGGGCCGGGGACGAGCAAGAACTTCCACGCCGGTCCCCAGAACACGGGCATCCGCTTCACCAGTTTCCCATTCTCATCGAGGATTTCCAGGGTGCAGGCGCTGCCCACGAAACAGCGGCTGTGGCCCTCGTCGAACAGGCCCGTCGATAGTCCGTGGATCCCTTCGTGTCCCGGGGCGCTTTTGAACCAGTAGTTCTTGGCCGCTTCGTAAACGGCCGGGTCCATTTGCGACGTGAAGACCCACCTGCGCCGGCCGGCGTCGTCAAAGGCAATGACCTTCTCGTCCGCGCAGCCTGCCAGCAGCAAGTCGTGTTCGTGCCAGTAGCGGAGCGCGCGGATCTTTCCGTCGGTTTGCAGAGTGCGAATCTCCCGGCCTTCGCCCGTGAGAACGTGGATCGTGTTCCCCTCGGCCACAGCGAGCAAACTGCCATCGCGCGATGGGATCTTGATCATGTCGACCACCGGGCCGCCGACCCGCGCGGTCAGCGCCACGGGAAGTTCGGCGGCCAGCAGCTTGGGCGGGGAAGCCGCGACCGCCAACGCCTGATCGCGCCGCCGCTTTCCTGCGGTCTGGAGCCCCTTGAGCGCCGACGCGAGTCGCGATTGTGCCGCGGCGGCCGGCAATGCACCGCTGAGCTGGTGGCGTCCCGAGGACAGCGGCACGCGAAAGACGTCGCCCTGGCGCCGCGCAGGCGCCGTCGCGCCGTCCACACGCAGTGTGCCGGTTTCGTTCAGGTTCAGCCGCAACGTGACCGGTTTGGGGCTGACGACGTTCACTACGCCGCTGGCGTAGTCCCAGTCGACGTCCACGAACGCGTCACTAGCGAACATCGGCGGACCACTGACGCCCACGCTAGTCACGGCGTGCCCGAACAGATGATCGGTGGCCAGAACGACCAGTTTGCCCTGGATATTCCCATACTCGCCGACCGAGGCCATGGCCGGATGCGGAAGCGCAATCGCCACGGCATTGTCGGCCACGCGACAGCAGAGCGGCGTGTCGGACGCCTTGGGGCCCGCCGGCGCGACCAGGTAAAAGGCGATGCGATGTTCGTCCTTCTTGACCGCGCCGCTCCAGGCCATGCTTACGACGCCGCTCCCGGCGGTTTGCTGCACGTCGCAGGATCGCAGCTCCATGTCGCCGCGCGGTTGCGGCCCCGCGCCCGGAACGCGCACGGCCCCGGCCTTGCGGTCCCAGACGCCGCCCGGCGCTTGCCAGGTGGTGGTCACCTTCATGTTCTGGCTATCGCTGCGAAACGTGAGATCGTCGACGATCAGGGCATAGCGGCCGGTCCGCTGGGCGAGCGTGCGCTGCCAGTTGCAAAAAGCGGCCCGGGGAACTTCGCCCACCGCGATGGCCGTCGCGCCGACCACGTCGCTGTGCAACAGGGCGGCGTCCATGGCCACGGCCGGCTCGACCATTCCGTCGGCGCTGGTGAGCACCTGGTTGTAATAGCCTTGCAGGATCGTACGGCCGGCTAGCCGCAGTTCGAGGATGTCGAAGGTATGATAAGGATTTCGCGAGGCGCCGTTGTAACCGTCGAGCAGAATGTAGTCGCCCGCGGCATCCGCGGCGCTGCGATAGCTGCCCACCAAGAACGATTGCTCAGAGGGCAGGCCGCTGCTCCGTGCCTCCCAGGCCGGCATCGGCAAGTGGAGGATGCTCCACCGGTTCACGAGGTCGACGGGCGGCGCCGGCCGAAGCGTTTCCTCGGGCCAGAACGACTGGCCCAAGCGAAACACGTTGGTATCCATGCCGGCGCGTTGGCGATAGGTGATCCAACGGCCGTCGCCGGTCAGGTAGGCGGCCTGGTTCAAGAAGCTGATGGCGGCCGAACGCAGGGCCCAATCGGGAGTGCGCCCGGAAACCAGGATCTCCTGGCCGCGGAGCAGTGCGGCGAGCACGCCGTTTTCCAACGGCTGGCGATCGCCGGTGAGCACCATGTAGGTGAGAATCGGGGCCATGCCGGTGTTGTACCAGAAGAGATTGTCGCTCTCGCCGGCGACCCAGGCGTGTTCGTGCAACGAATGAAAAGCCAATTGGCCGGCCTTCGTGCACTGGGCCCAAACCGGATCGGGATAGTACTTCTGGAAGTAGCGGCCCAGACAGTACAGCGAGATGGCCGACCATTGCCCATGCCGCGAGCTGACGAGCCGCGGCGTCTCGGTGAGCCCATAAACGCCCTCGCCTTTGCGGTGGTCGAGTTGCCGGGCGAAGGCGTTGGTGATCCGCAATCGCTCGTCGTTGGTAAACAGCGGGCTTTCTTCGATGAGATCCCAGAGGAGGATCGCCTGGTGGGCGTTGTAATGATAGAAGCCGGCCAACGGGTCGTGCTTGTTTTCGATCTGCTCGCCGTCGACCCGCTCGATGTCCGTGATGGCCTGTTGGTCGGGAAAGGCCAACCGCACGACCTCCCGCGCGCTATGCTCGTCGCCGGTCATGTAATACATCGCCATCCGCTTGCTGATGCTGCACCAGCCGAAGTAGCCCACCGAGCGATAGCCCTCCGATGCGTCCCAGGTTTGAAACGCGCCGAGGTCGGCCGGCGGTTGCAATCCTCGGCCGAGTTTCGTTTCCATGGTCCAACCGATCGACAATTCCCCCCGGGCCGCGGGCGCCCGGCCGAGAACGGCCGCCAGGGCCTTGGCGCCCTCGGCAACGCCCACGTCGTCGCTGCCTCCCACGATCACCACGCTGCGGCCGTTGCCGAAGGGATTGTGAAGCGACCGGACCGCATACCCTTCGCGTCCCGGGTACTTGAGATCTACCAGGCAATAATATAAGTCGTAGAGCGCGCGGATCGTGGTGTTGGTCGAGCGGTTGCCGAGCACGATCAGATTGCCGGTGATCGGCACCGCCGCGGCCGCGGAACCGGCCGGCACGATCGGAAGACGCACGCCGCTGCGGCGCTCGATTTCCCTTTGGATGGTCGCGGCGGCGGTCTGATAGATCCCCGAAGCGGGCACCACGATGGCCGCGTTGGGTTTGCCCGCTTGAACCAAAGGAATCGTGAGATACAGCTCCTTCAGCTTCTCGTACTGAGGGGGAATCGGCGGGGGCGGCGGCGGTGGCGGAGGTGGATAACCACCGGTCACGCGGACGTCCGCCACGACCACCCGGGGAGTCGGCTCGCGGTGCGTGTAGAGGTAGAGCACGCCCTGGGTGGTGCCCGGCGGGGCGGTGGCCATGACCGAAATCTCGGAAAAGCTGCGGGTGGAGACCGCGGTCAAGCCCTTCTGGACGAACTGATTCGAAGGCAGAAAGCGAAACTGCAGATACGCGCCCGCCGTCGTCGCGCCCTCCACCGCGCGGACCTTCACCGCGGCCTGATAGGTCGGGCCCCCCTTCAAGGCGAAGGTTTGGGTGATGCCGGACTCGCCCATCGCGTCGTCGTCGACGATGAGCAGGGCTCTTCCACCGTCGCCGCGGTCGACGATCTTCAGGTCCCGCCGTTTCGCGGCGCCGTAGCGGGTCCAGCCCCGCGGCGTTCCCCGCACATCGAGGCCATCGGCAAACGATGGGTTTTGCAGCGTCACTTCGAACAGTTCCGCCGCTCTGGACGCCGGAAGTGGACGGGTGGCCATGAAAAGGGCGAAGACCGCGGCCGTGAGCAGGATCATGCGCATGGTGGTTTCCGGCGGGAGGTCGAACCGTGTCTTATTTCCTTCGCGTTGCTACGGCCGGGTGCGAAGCCCGACGCACCGGCGAGTTTACTTCGCTGCGGGGCGCGGGGCAAGCAACCCCTGGAGAATCCGCCGTCGTACTGATATATTCTGGCCATCGCTCAAGAACGCAACGTGGAGTCGCGTCGAAATACGTTGAGTGTTTTCTTGGGGAATACTGACTTACGCGGATGGACACACTTACGGACGGACAAGCGGGAACCCATTTTTTCGAGGAGGTGCGCCTTGGCTGCCTTTGCCGATCGATTGGATGCGGCCGTCGTACGCCACGCCAATCCTGTCTTGGTGGGACTCGATCCCCGCGCGGATCTGCTGCCGGAATCGCTGCTCACGGGCCCCGGCCCTCATGGCCCCCAAGAATTGGCCGCCGCTTACGGCCGCTTCTGCCGGGCGATTATCGACGTGGTCGCTCCGTGCGTGCCAGCGGTCAAGCCGCAAGCGGCCTTTTTCGAGGAGCTGGGACCGGCGGGGATGGCCGCCCTGGCGGATGTGATAAACCACGCCCAAGAGATGGGGTTGCTGGTGATCCTGGACGGCAAGCGTAACGACATCGGTTCCACGGCCGGAGCCTACGCCCGGGGGCTTTTGGGACCCGGCAGTCCCTGGCGGGCGGACGCCCTGACGGTCAGTCCCTACCTGGGCGACGACAGTCTGCGGCCTTTCATCGACGTGGCCAGCCAGCGGGCCTGTGGGGTGTTCGTGCTGGTAAAAACCTCCAACCCGGGCGGGCGGATGTTGCAGGATCTGGTGGCCGAGGGCCGGCCGATCTATCGCCACGTGGCGGCTTACGTGGAGAGCGAGGCCGCGCGAACCCAAGGCGAGTGCGGCTACGGATTGGTGGGGGCCGTGGTGGGGGCAACCTATCCTCAGCAGCTTGCCGAACTCCGCGCGGAAATGCCCCATACCTGGTTCCTCGTGCCCGGCTATGGCAGCCAGGGGGGAACAGCGAAAGACGTCGCCGCCGCCTTCGATGGCCGCGGACACGGGGCAATCGTCAACAATTCCCGCGGCATCATCTTCGCGTATCGCGACGAGCCCTATGCGGGGCGCTTCGGCGTCGCACGCTGGGAGGCGGCCGTGGAAGCGGCCACCCGCGATATGATCGATCGGCTGCGGGCCGACACCCCCGCGGGGCGGTTGGGATGAAGGGGGACGGCAGACGGTCGAACGCCGAGGTTGGATGGAACTCGGAGTGCCCTTTTCCGCATCCCCGTTCCCGAGCCCCCTTCCGTTTGCCCCTTGACACCCCATTCATAATGAGAAGGGAATAAAGGACTTTCCGCATGCACGCGTCTGCTTTTCATTACCTTCCGCTGGCGCCGCTGTTCTTCATGGTGCTGGTGTTCTTGTTCGTGGTCACGCTGTCGCTGTTCGTGATGGGCGTGCTCGGCTATGCCTATGAGAAGATGGGGGTCAGCCGGCAGCACGTTTTCGCCCTGTTGATGCTGTCGCTGCTGGGCAGTTATGTCAACATTCCCATCGCGGAACTGCCGCCGGAGCGGATGTCCGACGAGGTGGAAGTCACCTATATGGGAATCCACTACCTGGTGCCGCAGTTTCATGACAGCCATCGCACGGTCCTGGCCGTCAACGTGGGCGGCGCGCTGATTCCCACCGGACTGTCGCTGTTCCTGATGATCAAGCAGCGGCTGTACGTCTTGGGCATCGTGGGCGTGGCGATCGTGGCCGCAATCGTGCATTGGCTGGCCAAACCGGTGCCGGGCGTGGGAATCGCCATTCCCACTTTCTTGCCGCCGATTGCCGCGGCGGTGACGGCCGTGGTGCTGTCGCGGCGGATGGCCGCCCCCTTGGCGTATATCGCGGGAACGCTGGGGACCTTGATCGGCGGCGACCTGCTGAATCTCGGGCTGCTGCCCGGTCTGGGGGCTCCGGTGGCTTCGATCGGCGGGGCCGGCACCTTCGACGGCGTCTTTCTGACGGGCATCCTGGCCGTTTTACTGGCCTGAGCAGGATGTTATGATGGCGGCTGGATAGGGATCAGGAATTAACCTGGTTCCCAAGCTCCGCTTGGGAGCGCACTTCCGTGAAGCTCTGCTTCAGCAAACATCGAAGCCGAGCTTCGCACACTGCCCGTACCCAAGCGGAGCTTGGGTACGATATTAATGCCTTTTTCTGGTATGCCCCTCAACTCGAACATCAGCCGCAAAAGATGAAACGTCGGTTCAAGGATCTCTCGGTCGAGGAAGTCTTGGCCTTGGCCATCTCGTTGGAGGAGGAAGACGCGCGGATCTTCCAGGAGTTCGCGCGGCAAATACGCGGCAATTATCCCAAGGCGGCCGCCGACCTGGATGCCATCCGCGAAGAGGAAGACGGTCACCGCCATCGGCTGGTGGAGCTGTTCCGGGCGAAGTACGGGCCGGAAATCCCACTCATCCGCCGCCAGGACGTGCAGGGCTTTGTCCGCCGCGACCCGTTGCAGTCGATCCGCCCCTGGGACGTGCAGCGGGTCCGCAAGCAAGTGGCCCTGATGGAGTTGGAAACGCAGCGGTTTTACAGCCGGGCCATCGAACAGGCCACCGACGCCGACCTGCGTCAACTGCTGGGCGACCTGGCCGCCGAGGAACGTCGCCACGAGAAACTTTCCTCGCATTTCGATCCCGCCCGGCAAGCGGTTGACGAGCGCGAAGAGGAGGCCCAAACCGCCCGGCAACTGTTCGTCCTACAGGTGATCCAACCGGGGCTGGCGGGGCTGATGGACGGCTCGGTGTCGACGCTGGCGCCGCTGTTTGCCGCCGCGTTTGCAACCAAGGACAGTTGGAAGACCTTCCTGGTGGGCCTGGCGGCCTCGGTCGGCGCCGGCATCAGCATGGGCTTTGCCGAGGCGCTTTCCGACGACGGCAGCCTCACCGGCCGCGGGCACCCCTATTTGCGCGGCCTGGTCTGCGGCGCGATGACCTTGGCTGGCGGCATCTTTCACGCGCTCCCCTTCTTGATCCCACTGTTCTGGACGGCCACGGCGATCGCCAGCTTCGTCGTGCTCGTCGAGTTGTTCCTCATCGCCTGGATCCGCAACCGCTACATGGACAGCCCTTTCGCGGTCAGCGTCTTTCAGGTGGTGGTCGGCGGGGTACTGGTCTTCCTGACGGGCGTGCTCATCGGAATCTCCTAAGCCATCCGCCTTCCGCCCACCGGCGGGCCTACCAATTGCCCCAGTTGGCGAACAACTGTTCCAGCGCTCCCAAGAGCCCGACGTTAACCGGCTCCAATGGAGTGCTCCCGGTGCCGACGACCCCGATGGAACCGGAGTTGACGACCCCGAAACTGTTGTAATTGAAGCCGGCCCCGTAGATCGCGATGCCGAGGTCGGGTTTAGCTGCCAGGCCGTGGCCGCTGCCCGAATCGACGAACATCGTGAAGTTGACCGTAATGGGAGTCGTGCTGCTTCCCGTTGTTACGCTGCCCGTTCCGGTGATCTCGGCCTGGTGGCTGTTGGAACTGAAAACGACCGAAGTGATCGCAGTGCTGGTGAAACTCACGTCGTTGTTATGCGAAGTGTCGGAGTAAGTCACCGACGCCGTCGCGGGAACGAGGCCGCTGGTGACGGTCAGCCCGGACAACGCGAACGACCGTTGGCTGCCTTGCAAAGTCCCCGAACCGGTCACCGAGCCGCTGGTGCCGGCCACAATCTGCTCATTCAGGCCGCGCGAATTGCTGCCAAGATAGTCCGAATTGCCGCCTGGGGAATAGATGGCGAAGACGTCGTGCGTACCGAGCGCCAGGCTATTGGTGGTGTAGCTCGCGGTGCCGTTGCCGCCCAAGGCCACATTCGCCGAGAGCACCGTGGTGCCGTCCATGAAGGTCACCGATCCGGACGGCGAGGCGCTTTTTCCGGCGAATAAGTTGCCACCGCCGCCAACGGTGGCCGTAAAGGTGACATTCGCGCCCTGCACGCCGGGGTTGGACGAGGCGCCAATCGTGGTATGAGTGGGGGCCGCCGTAACGGTATCCGTCGTGGTGGCGGTGGCGTCCGCGGTGGTCGTCGTGTTGGTGGGCAAGAAGTATTCCGCGGTCAGGTAGTTTGCGCCGAGGGTGAGGGCGTTGGCCACATAAGTCGCGAAGCCGATGTTGGAAACCGGGACCGCCGTGCCGAGCTCCGTGCCCAGGGTGCTGCTGGAAGCGCTGTCAAAGAACTCCACCGACCCGCCCGACGCCCCTGTGAGTTTCGCCACCAATGCGACCGATTGGCCGAAAGTGGAATTGGTGGGATGGGTCTGGAAGGTTATCAACGGCGTGGTCGCGGCGGTGCTGACGTGCGCCGCGCTGTGCAGGAGCGTCGCCGAGAGCAGACGCCGATCCTCGAGCGCTTCGACCCGCAGCCGCGAGCGTCCATGAAGGCGTTGCCCTGCGCGGCGATCTCTCGCGCGCTGCTGACCTTTGCCGATCCCGGTGAGTTTTTTCAAAAGCGACGTGGCGAACATGGTAGGTTTCCTTCCGTGTTGGTATCGGTTGCCGTGACGGAGACCGGTCAGATTGGCAATCACGATGATGCTGGTGAACGACGCATCCTGGTAGCAAGCGACCGCTGCGCACGGGGGCGCGCCTCGGTGCAATTCGACGGGCAGCGCGACGCCGGATGCGGCCGGCTTGCCGCGCCGTGTGGGGCATTTGCACCAGGCTGATTCGACTCACGGTATCAGAAACCGCCGTTTCGTCAAGCGAATTGTCGCGCCGCATGGGATCGACTGGATCGGTCTCCCGCGGAGATGGGAGCTTTTAGGCCACGAGGCCGTAGGCAAGAAAACCGAGGCCGACCACACCAAAGACCATGGCGACGTGCCAGTAGGCCCTCCGCCGGGTGAGCGCGGCGATCGCACTGATAGCAATCCCCACCTGGAACATCGTCACGCCGTAAGAGTAGCGGCGATGGCTCGCGAATTTCGCTTGTGATTCTTCTTGCAGGGATTTGGCCTCGGCAAGAATCTCCTTTTGCTCCCGATGATAATCTTCCAACTTCTCCCGATCGCGCGGGCTCACCGCTTTGCCCAATGTGGAGAGCAAATCGATCCGCATCTCCAACACGTTGGCCTTGATGCCCTTGGCTTGATAGTAGGCCCATTGGTCGGAACTCTGGATCTGCTTCAGTAACGCCTCGTTGGCGCCATGTTCGGCCAGCAGTGCCGTTACGGCGGCCAGCACCGCCAGCAATGCCGCGGCCAGCGCCACGCCCATGATCCAGTTCTCGCCGCTGTGCTCGGCGTGGTGGATGATCTCTTCCTGTGCGTTTTCCAAGGGGACTTCAGCCGGAGCCATGGGTGATGTTCCTTTGCGCGATGATGGTGGAGAGGATTAAAGACGACACGGCCGCTGGGGAGCGCGGCGATTCCCCGCCGCCCTTGTCTCGCAACGCGCGAGCGCGCCGCTGCCGCCGCGAATTGGTCCGCACTGTCTGGTATTTTAGCGACCACACTGGTCAATGTAAGACCGGCGACGGTTGTGTCTGCTGATGGTGGAAAAATATCTAATTCTTGACGCTAATTCAGTTTACGCGCGATCCTGCTTGCCAAGCACCCCATCCTTATGGCAGAATAACCAAGTTAAGGCGTGTTGGAGTTCACGCGGCAGTTGCTTCCTCCGCCGTGTGTGGGAAGCGTGGAGATTTTTTTCGATGCCCAGTGTCCTGGTGATCGACGACGACCGTTCTGTGCGGCACCTCGTCTCCTATGCGTTTGCGGGCACCGATATCCAAGTGGTGATGGCGGGCACCGCCGCGGAGGCGCTCGATCTGCTGGCCCGGCAGCCCCCCGACGCCGTGCTGCTGGACATCATGTTGCCGCAGGTTTCCGGCCTGGAACTGTTCAAGCAGATCCACGAAATCGATCCCAAGCTGCCGGTCATTTTCATCACCATGCTCGACAGCAGCGACACCACCATCAAGGCCATGCAACTGGGGGCCCTCGACTATCTGCTGAAGCCCTTGAGCGTTCCCCGCGTGCAGGAATTGGTCTGCCAGGCCCTGGAGATTCGCCGCTTGATGAACGTGCCGGTGGCACTGCCGGGGGGTGGGAAGGTCGAGCCGCAGGCCGATCTCCTCGTCGGCCGCAGTCACGCCATGCAGGACGTTTACAAGGCCATCGGCCGGGTGGCCTCGCAGAACGTCACGGTGCTGGTCCGCGGCGAAAGCGGCACTGGCAAGGAATTGGTCGCCCGGGCGATCTACCAGCACAGTGCCCGCGGCGACAGGCCGTTTCTGGCGGTGAATTGCGCCGCCATCCCCGACTCGTTGCTGGAGAGCGAACTGTTCGGGCACGAAAAAGGGTCCTTTACAGGGGCCGTGCAGCGGCGGATCGGCAAGTTCGAACAGTGTAGCGAGGGCACCTTGTTCCTCGACGAGGTCGGCGACATGTCGCCGGTGGTGCAAAGCAAGGTGCTCCGCGTGCTGCAAGGGCAGGAATTCGAGCGGGTGGGGGGGAGCCAGGCCGTTCGCACCGACGTGCGGATCATCGCGGCCACCAACCGTGATCTGGAAAAGATGGTGACGGAGGGAAAATTCCGGGCCGACCTGTACTATCGCCTCAGCGGTTTCACGATTTCCCTGCCGCCGTTGCGGGAGCGGCCCGACGACTTGCTGCTGTTGTTGGAGACGATCCTCACCCGCTACAGCCGCGAGATGAACAAGGACGTGCAGGGCGTTGCCCCCGATTGTATGGACGTGCTCTTGCAGTATCCCTGGCCGGGCAACGTCCGCGAGTTGGAGAACGTGCTCAAGCAGGCCTTGCTGCAGGCAGCCGGTCCGGTGCTGATTACCGAGTTCCTGCCGCTTCCGCTTCGCTTGCAAGCCCCCGGCCACGGCAAGACCGCGGTGGCCGAGATCTCCGACGGCGATTGGCAACACTTCGTCGAGCAGCGGTTGGAGGCCGACTCGTCGAATCTCTACGACGAAGCCCTGGCGATGATGGAACGATACCTCGTCGCCCGGGTGCTGCGGCAGACCAACGGCAACCAGTCCCAGGCTGCCCGCATCCTGGGGATCACCCGTGGTAACCTCCGTAATAAGATCCGCGCCTTGGAACTGCGGCTGGATCACTTCGTGGAGGTTCAGGGCGAACGATCCAAGCCCACGGCCTCGGTCCCGACCTGATCAGGCCGGCCGTTTTCCGGCATTTGGCACGCGAGTTGCTCCTCTCCCAGCCGTTTTTGCGGCAGCTACGACTTCGTACCGCCCCAACGAGTCCTATGAGCGCGGCGAGGGAGACCTGGGAAAGATGGATTGGCAACTGATCGAAGGCAATTGGCAGCAGCTTCGCGACAAGATCAAAGGCCGCTGGGCTCGTTTGACCGACCGCGATCTGGAACTGATCGAGGGCAAACGTGACCAACTGGCGGGTATGATTCTGGTCCGCTATGGATCGAGCCGGGAAAAGATCGAACGCGAACTCGACGAATTTCGTCAGAGCGTGATGTGTTGAGAGGATGCGGCGGGGAATTCGCTTCCGTATGATGGGCTGGAGCTCGATGCGCTCGATTCGCCCGAAGGATTCCATCTCTCCGTGAGTTCTCGGCGCGCGCGTATAAGCCGCAACGCGGCGAGATGAATCGCCGTACTCTAAACGCGCCTTCCGTTCGGCCCGCCGTTGGGCTATTCTGATCAATACGCAGTGTGCGGCGCTTTTTCGCGGTCGGCATTGCCAAGTACGGCCGCGCGGCCAACAAGCGAAGAACGACGCGCCTTGGATGCGTCAGCGTCAAGAAGCGTGCAAAATCGGCTATTCTTCACGGATTGGGTGACGGCATGGACAGTCATCTCTCTTTTCATGGATCGATTCCGCGGATCACCGCCGCCGCGGCATGGCTCGCCCTGCTGACCGCGGTTCCCGCGCCCGCCTTGGAGGTGCTTTCCGTCCGATCGCTCGACGATGGCCCGTGCACCTCGGTCATGGTCTTGGTGCGGAACGACTCGGATCGCCCCACCACCATCCGCGACCTTCGCCTGGATGGCTCGCCGATCCACGCGGCCATGGATTGGGACGATAAGCCGCCCAGGCTGGGAAAACGCGTCGACTGGTTCGATGTCCGCCCGCGGACCATCCCGCCGGGAGATGCCGGGGTGATCGTCCTCGGCTGGTTGACCCGCGACCTGCTCGTGCCCAAAATGCGGCTGGAAGCGGTGACGGACGAGAAGACTTGGGATTTGAGCGGGCCGCCGCCGCGGCCCGAACTGCTCTCGATCGCGTCGGCCACCTTCGACGAGCGGATGCGGCAGTTGACCGTTTTGATCCGCAACCGCACCGATCAGCCGGTGATCTTCCAGCGAATGCTCTTCAACGGCCGGCCGGTCGAGATGCGGCTCCGCGCCCCCGCGGCGCGGCCGGGCATGCCGTCGCTGGCCACCGTCGTGCTGCCGCAACCGCTGGCCGAGGGGGCCGACGCCAATATCCTGGTCGAGGGGCTGGCCATCAGCGGGCCGGTCAAGGCCACGGCCTGGTTCCGCGCGTTCAAGGCTCAGTCGCTCAACTATCTTTACGATGGCCGTCTGGCCGACGGCCGCGATCTGGCCGAGAAGCACGTCGACGTGCCCTTGACCCACCATGAGGCGGTCGCCGCAGCGGCCGGCGCGCTCGATGCGGGGCACGGCGTTTTGCCGCCCGCCCTGGCCGCCGGGCTGGCCAAGCGCGCGGCCGCCTTCGCCGCCGATCCGCAAGCCTGGGGTTGGTACATGCAGGACGATGCCGCGTTGGGCGTGCCGCGACCGCAAGCGCTCGTCGATTTGGGTCACTTCCTCCGCCAGCATGGCGCGCCGCAGCGGCAGGTGCTGTGCAACCCGGCCGACGAACGCCGCTACGCCTGGGTGTCCGACGTCTGCATAAGCTACGATTACCACGTCATCCACCAGGGCGCCGACCCGACCGTCTTCCACGGCGAGCGATCGCCCGAGCTGACCCGCGCTCTCAACGAACCGGCGCCGCTGGCGTACCTGGTCGACGCGGCGGGGCAGTCGGTGCGGTGGATCACTCCCGTGGAAGAGGAGTTGGCCAGTTACGCCATGATCGGCCGCGGCGTCGGCATTCCCGGCTGGTTTCTCGCCGTTTCCCTGTGGGACCAGGGCGGCGACCGCCGCGGCGATCTCGATCGCCTGGATCGGATGCCCTGGCGCTATCAGGAAGGCGTGGTGGCCTGCAAGCAAGTCTGGGACCACGTGGGCCGGTTGGCCGGCGTGTTTCACCTGCTGGCCCCGCACCTTGCAGCGAGCGTACCGCTGGCCGGCCAGCTTCGCGACGATCGCCTGGAAGTGCTGCCCGTCTACTGTCACGACGACCTGGTCGTGACGGTGCTCTTGAACCGCCGCCTCCGCTGCACCTATCCGCGGGATTACGCCGATCCGTCGGCCGCGGGTGGAATCCGCCTGGCCCCGCTGCGCAACGTGGTCATCGAGCACCCGCTGCCGCCCTGGATCACGCCGGCCGCCGTGTTGGCCATCGATCACGATCGCGGACTGCGGCCGCTGGAATTCGCCCCGGGCGACGGCCAGATCACCGTCAAAGTCGACGCCGTCGACGCCGTCACCATGCTGCTGGTTTGCCCCACGCCGGCGATGGCCGCGGCGATCCAGCAGCAATGGCGGAGTCTTTCCGGCCCTCTGGCCACCGGCAGCCCCATCCGTCCGTCCACCGTGATCGACGACCCGGCCAACCTTCCGGTTCCCGGCCGCGGTCCCTGGCACGTGAGCGGCCGGCGCTATCGCGCGGCGATCACGCTCCACGGGCCGGTCGCCGCGGGCGACTGGGTGCGGGCCGAGTTGCCCATCGGCGGCGACGAGCCCGATTCGCTGCTGGGCTTCTTCGATCCCGGCTCGCTCGTCGCGGTCGATGCGGCGGGCGAGAAACTCCATGCGGCCGTCGACTATTATCGCCCCATCTACGAGCCTTACGAACAGTTGCCGCTGTGGGGACTCGGCGACGGCGATACGCCGGGTCCATTGGACGACGGCCGGGCCCACGTGGACCTCGATCTGCGCGGGATGACGATTACCGCCAACGACTCCCCACTCCCCAAGGTGGGAGAGGGGCCCGGCAAAAACTCCCCTCGCCCGCGGGCACCGACCGAAGGTTGGTCCGGAGAGGGGCCGGGGGTGAGGGCAGATTACTCAACCCTCCGCTTCCTCGGCCGTTTCGATCCACGCTACGACGTGCTGGAGATCCGCCGCCAGGGCTCCGGCGACCTGCTGCCCACGCTCACCTATCGCCGCACGCTCAACGGCAAGCCGCAAAACGCCATTCTGCCGATCTCCCGGGATCTCTTCGACGGGCGAGTCTGGCCCGAGAGCCGCTCGATCGAGGTCCCCGGCAGCCGGCCCGGGGTGTTGCAGCTCCGCTGGTTGGACCTGATCCGCGCCGCCGAGAACCGCCAAACGCCCAAGAGCGGCAAGGCCGCGCCGCCGCAAACGCTACCGCCCGAATCGGCCCGGCTGCGCTTCCAACTCCGTTCGACCAGCTATCGCATCGAGCAGATTCGCCAGTTCCGCAGCCGGCCGCTGCTGTATGTCGAAGTGCCCCAGGACGTCGACGCCGGCCAGACCAGCACCGTCTGCGCCTACTGGGACTACGCGCTGCAGCCGCCGCTCGATAGTCTGCCGCTGAAGGACGCCGACCGGCCGGAAAAGGCCGCGCCGCTGAAGTCCGGTCCGCGGGAGGCCTTCGGGCTTACGGCCGTCCAATCCACGCAGGCTGCCGGTGCCCTGTCGAAACTGCTGTTGACGAGCCAGGCCGACGCCGCGACCGCATGGGTCGAAGCCCGCGACGAGCGCGGCATGCTCGTGGCCGGCCGCACCCTGGAATCCGACGATCTGCTCTCCTGGCAACTCAGACAGCCGCTGCCGCTCACTGCCGCCGTGGTCTCGCTGCGGGCGCTGCTGGCCGACGACGTGGGCACGGTCATCGCGGTCGATTTGCAGCGACCGGCCCCCATCCCGCCGCTGCGGCGAATCGCCCAGGTCCGCGGGCAGATCGAGTCGCTCTCTTGTCCCGACCGCGGCGATTGGGTGCTGGCCGGAGCGGCGGCGGTCGACGCGCTCGATGCGGACGGAAAAATCCGCTGGACGGTCGACCTGGGCAGCAACCCCCGTCAGCCTCCGCATTTCGGCCCCGGGCGCAACGTGGAACAAGTCGTGGTGCGGCCCGACGGCGACGCGGCGCTGGCCCGCACGTTTCGCTGGAACGAGAAGACGCGGCAGTACGAGGGGAGCGACGTGTATTTGCTGAGCCCGGCCGGGCGTCGCCTAGCCCGGCTCCCCTGGCGGTGGCAGGATGCGGCCGGCTTTGCCGCGGACGGCACGTTGCGGATTGTGCCGGCCGACGTGCCCGGCGCCACCACCGGCGCGCCCAAGCGCGCGGCCGCGAAGTTGGACAAGCCGGCGGCTGCAAAAGCGGGCCGGGACCTTCTGTACGCCGCGCCGAGCGGCGAGCGCCGGTCGACCGGGCCGGCCCGGCAAAAAGCGTCGGTCCCCTTCTCAGCGTCCCCCTTTTCCCCGGCCCGCGAGCCGCCTTATACGCTGCACCGCCTGGCGGCGCGGGACGGGCGGGTGATCGCCGCGACCACCCAGGGCCGCATCGTGGCCTGGACGGCGGACGGCAAGACCGCTTGGCAAGCGGAGCGGCCCAGCCGCATCGACGACGCCCGGCTGATTGAATCGCGGGGCCTGCTGGCGATCGCCTACAAGGTTTATCCGCGGTCTTGGGACTGGCATGCCGAGGCCGTGTTGGAACTGCTCGACATGAAAGACGGCCATCGTGTCGCGATCGCCCGCGGCGAAGCCTTCGACGATTTCGGCCACTACGGCACGCCCTTGGTGTTGGCCGCCGCGGCCGACGGGCGGCGGATCTTTCTCGGCGATCCGGCTGGGAGGGTTTATCGGTGGGATGAGTAAGGGGGGCGACCCCGGGAGCCTTGCGGGCAACCGGGGAGAGCGACAGTATGATGACAGGCGGCTCTCCCGGATATGAAAATCCGCTCCGCGCCGAGAAACCGCAGTTGGCCCTGTTCGTGGAACCGCCCGCATGAAGCAGATCCTGGAAACCCGCCGGCTGATCCTGCGCGAGATGTCGCTGGCCGACCTGGACTTCGTCGCGGCGATGCTGGCCGATCCCGAGGTGATGCGATTCTATCCGAGATGTTACTCCCGGGAAGAGTCGGAAACCTGGGTGCAGCGTTCACTGAACCGCTACGCCCGCCACGGCCATGCCCTGTGGCTAGCGCTGGATAAGGCCAGCGGGCAGCCGGTGGGGCAAGTCGGGCTGCTCATCCAGAATATCCAAGGGGTGGAAGAGCGGGAGGTCGGTTACCTGATCCACCGGCCGTTCTGGCGGCGTGGTTTCGCCACGGAGGCCGCGCTGGCCTGCCGGGATTATGCCTTCACGGTGCTCGGCCGGGAGCGGGTGATCGCGCTCGTTCGGCCCGAAAATGTGCCCTCCCAAGGAGTGTCGCGAAAGCTCGGCATGCAACCGGAGTCGTACACCGTGCAACACAGTACGTTCACGCACCTGGTGTTCTCGATCTTGCGAACCGCCTGGATGCGGGAGCAAGCCTGCGTGGGAAATCCCGCACAACGCACACTAACCTGAGAAGGCCCGATGATGTCTACTCGACCGCGCCCGGTGACTCGGCGATATTTCCTTCAGGCGGCCGGCCAGACCGCGGCCGCGATCGGCGCGAGCCAGGACCTCTCGGGCGCAGCGCCGGCCAGCATTGCCGCGGAAGCCCCGCTGCCGCCGGTGGCCGCGTTCGGCAAAGTCTTCCAGCCGTTGAAACTCGATTTTCGCCAATCGGCCGAGGTGACGGCCGAGGCGGGGCTCAACGGAGTCGATTGCGCCGTGCGTCCCGGCGGCGAAATCGCCCCGCAACAGGCGGCCGAGCAGATGCCGCGCTATGCGGAAGCCCTGGCCCGGTACAAGCTCCGTATGCTGTTGCTGAGCACCGGCATTCAGGGAGTCGATTCGCCCCATGCCCACGAAATCCTCGCCGCGGGCAAGCAACTCGGCATCCGCTACTATCGGCTGGGCTTCTGGCTGCATCGGCCGGGCGAGCCCGCGGAAAAGCTGCTCGGGGAAATCCGTGCGCGGTTGAAGGAGCTGGCGGCTATGAACCGCGATCTGGGCATGTGCGCGCTCGTCCAGAACCATTCCCCGTGGAACAGCAACGGCAAAGGCCCGGTGGGCGGCGACTTGAACGAGCTCCACGGCCTGGTCAAGGATTTCGACCCCCGCGAGATCGCCGTCGCGTTCGACCTCGGCCACGCGATCATCGTCCACCAGGACGAATGGCGCGTGCAGTACGAGAAGCTCGCCCCACACATCCGCGTGGTGTACGTGAAAGACGTGCAACGGCCGTCGCGGTTCGTGCCTTTCGGCCAGGGCGAATTCGGCCGCAGCGGCTTTTTCCCGATGTTGGCCCGGACGAACTACTGCGCCCCCCTCTCGATGCACATGGAGTACGAGTGGGCCCCCAAGGGCCAGCAGACGCGAGCGGGCCTGGTGGCGGCTCTGAAGGCGAATCGCCGCGTACTGAGGCAGTGGTGGAAGGGCGCGTGAATGCGGCGCACGATGCCGCGGCGGGGATTGATATTGTGCTGGACCGCCCTGATAATGGAGCGTCTGACGCCGTCGCGCCCATCCCGATCGCCGCATTCCCGCCCAAGACTCGCCATCATGAAGAAGTCCTTCCGCTCTGTCGCCATCCTTGTCTTGCTGCTCACCGCGGTCGCGGTCGGCTCCGGTCCTTCCCGGGCGCAGACGCCCGCGGTTGCCGGGCCCAAGGTCATTGCCGGCGTTCTGCAACCGTTCGTCGACAGCCACGTTCTGGCCGGCGCGGTGACGCTGGTGGCCTCGAAGGATAAGGTGCTCGACCTCGAGGCGGTGGGCTACGCCGACATCGCCGCCAAGAAGCCGATGCGGACCGACGGCCTGTTCTGGATCGCTTCGCAATCGAAGCCGATCGCCGCCACGGCGCTGATGATGCTCGTGGACGAAGGAAAGGTCAAGGTGGATGATGCGGTGGAAAAGTACCTGCCGGAGTTCACGGGGCAGATGGTCATCGCCGAGCAAAATCCGGACCACGTGCTGCTGAAGAAGCCGAAGCACCCGGTCCTGATCCGCAACCTGATGACCCACACCAGCGGTCTGCGTCCGCTAACGCCGATCGAAGAGGTTGCGCCCGACCGCCTGCCGCTTTGCACAGCAGTGCGGAGCTACGCCATGCTGCCGCTGTTGTTCGAGCCCGACAGCAAGTCGCTGTACTCCAATGCGGGTGTGAATACGGTGGGGCGGATCGTCGAGGTGGTCAGCGGCATGCCGTACGAGGAGTTCCTCGACCGGCGGCTGTTCGGGCCGCTGGGCATGAAGGACACCTCCTTCCGGCCAAGCGCCGAGCAACTCAAGCGGCTGGCCAAGTCGTACAAGCCCGCCGCCGGCCGGACGGGGTTGGAAGAGACGCCCATCGTGAAGCTTACCTATCCGCTCGATGATCGGCGGCGGCAAGCGCGGCCGGCGGGCGGATTGTTCTCGACGGCTGCCGACCTGTTGCTCTTCTACCGCATGATCGCCCACGGGGGCGTGCTCGACGGCAAACGTTATCTTTCCGCGGGTGCCGTCGAGCAGATGACCACGAAGCAGACCGGGGCGCTGCCCTCGCCTTACGGTTTCTGCTTTGGCACCGGCGGAGGGCGCATCGGTCACGCCGGGTCCTACGGCACCAACAGCAGTTACGACCCGCGCCATCAGTTGATCACGATTTACCTCATTCAGCAAACGGGCTGGCGGCACAAGGCGGGCAAGAAGATCCTTGCCGCCGTCCAGCAGGCCGCGACCAAGGCCTATGGCGCCGTGTCGCCGGCGCATGTAGCGGCAACCAGGGTGTCCCCGGAGGCCGCGCAACCGGCGGCGGTTCCGGCGAACAAACATGACTAGACGAATCGCGATTGCGGTGCTGTGACCACGTTCTACGTCCACGGGACGTTGGCCAGCACGTGGAAATGAAGCCGATGGATTACCCCCGGGTGGAAAGAGGTCAGGACTTGCAAGCGATCGTTGAAACGCGACTCCGTCGAACAATACTGCTCTGGGTTCCGCTGGCGTTGGGGTTCTGCCTGACGGCGGTTCACGCCGGTCCGTCCCGGCTGGAGAATCTCCTGGTCGACGGCGATTTCGAACGCACTGATTTGCGGCTGGCCCACACGGAACAACCCAACGGCTGGACCGTCCATGGTTTGACGGCTCCCGACATCGAGGTCTCGATCGCCGCGGGCGCCGGGCGTGCCCGGTCGCGAGCGCTGTACTATCACCGCACTCAACAGTCCAAGGCCAACGTCCACGTTGACCAAATCGTTGCGGTGCAGAAAAACACGATCTATGAGGTCTCGGCCTTTGTCCGCTGGGAAGGAAACCTGCGGCCGATTCTGTTCGTGGCGCGGATGGATTGGAAGCCGCTGGCCCTGGTCGTGTGCCAAGGGGGCCCGCAGTGGACCGAAGTGCGGCTGGCCTTCAACTCGTTCGAGAACGAGCGGGTGCGGCTGGAGTGGTTCCCCGGCGCCGAAGGCAAGCTCTACACGGCCGCGCCCGGCAGCAGTTACCTCGACGACGTCTGCCTCACGGCGATGCGCAGGCCGCCGGCGAGCCTGCGGCTGGCCCTCCAAGCCAAGCAGCCGAAGGCAGGCGACGAAATTGCGCCGCCGCGGTTGGCCGGCCTGGTCGGCGCGGCCAAGCCGCTGCGGCCGATCGTTTGCCGCAATGGCGTGTTGCAGTATGAGGACGGCGGCGAAGTGGCGCTGTGGGGCGTCAACCTGCAAACGGCCCTCTCCTGGGAATACAATGGCCGCCTCAAGCCGGCGGGCATTCCTCTGCAGGCCGAGGCCCTGAAGCGGGTCACCGTGGAGGCCCTCGACCAACTTGAATTGATGGAAACCCAGGTCATTCGGGCGCATCTGCTGCCGAGCGACTTCACCGACGGCGAGGGCAACCTGGTCGACACCGTGTTTCTCGACGTGCTCGACCACCTGATCGCCCAGTGCCGGCAGCGGGGGATCTACGTTTACATAACGTTGGTCAACGACATGCAGACGTATTATCTGCACGATTCGTTCATGGCGGGCCGCCTGCGGCACCAGTGGCTGTTCGACGAGCCATTTCTGCAGCGGATGGAGCGTTACATCCAAGCCCTGCTCAAACACCGCAACCGCTACACCGGCCAGGCCTACCGTGACGAGCCGGCAATCGCGGTGTTCGAGGTGATCAACGAGCCGGGCTTCATGGACTACGCGATGCTGGTCGGCGATCCCAAGAACGCCGCCTACCGCCAGGCCTTCGAGGGCTGGTGCGCCGCGCGGCGGATCCGCGAATATCCCGAGACTTACTTCCCCGCATACCGCTACGAGCTGGTCCATCAGGCGGTCAATCGCCTGGCCGAGGCCATCCGCGACACGGGCTCGCGCAAGCCGGTGGTGTGGAACCTCAACTGGCCGAAGATGGTCATCGAGCATGAAGACATCTTCCAGGCGGTGGCCGACAGCACGGTGGATGCCGTGTCTTTCTGCCTCTATCCGGGCCAGGTCGATGTTCCCATGCCCTATTGGGAACACTCGATGGACCTGAGCGGGAAGAACTACCTCCCCTATCTACGGCAGTGCTACATGGACTACGAGGCGTTGCGGTGGCTGCTGGGGCGGCGGTTTGCCGGCAAGGCCAAGGTGACCTACGAATTCGAAACGTTCTTCAATCAATCGAGCTACCTCTACCCGGCCATGGCCCGGCTGTTCCGCGCCTTGGGCTCGCAAATGGCCATGATGTGGCAGTACACCCTTTCGCCGCCGGCCCGTTATTGTGGCGGCTCGCATTATCTGAATCTCGACAGCTCGCCGCAAAAGGCGCTCAGTTTCCGCATTGCCTCGCGGGCCTTCGGCGAGGCGGCCCGCTTCAGCCCCTACGACACGAAGGCCGAGACGGAAATGGTCTTCGGCCACACCGCGCTTTCGTACCCGCACAATCTCAGCATTTTCAGCAACGACCAGGCGCTGTTCTACTCGCGCTCGTTCGATACCGCGCCGCTGCCGATCAGCCCGCACGTGCGCGAGATCGCCGGCTCCGGCCATTCGCCACTGGTGAGCTACGACGGAAGCGGGGCCTATTTCTTGCGGGTGGAAGGGGATAAGATCGAGCTGCTGATCCGGCCCGACGTGAGCTGCCTGCGCCCGCTCTGGCAGCATCCTCCTGGCCGGCCGCCCTGGACGCCAACCTGCGAACTGGACTCGAAAACCCCGCACCGTTTTGCGATCCACCTGCCCGCCTGGGAGGGAAAACTCCAAATCCAAAGTCTGGGCAACGGCGCGGGCCGATCCGAGCAGACGTTTAACGGTTCGGTCGAAATCGCCCCCGGGCGGTATCGAATCTCGCGGGCGCGGTAATGGATTCCGCTCGGCACAGGGCGGCAACGCCGTAACGAGTCCCACCGCTTTTGGAGTTCGCTTACGGCTTCGGCTAAGCCCGGCGGCCCCTTCGGGCACGGCGGGGCCTACAGCACCACGATGCAGATCGACCCGCAGCATGGCCTGATCCTGGTTTTCATGGTGCAGCATGCGGGCTGGCCGAACGTCGGCGGCAAAAAGATCGTCCCCACGTTCGAGCAAGCAGCGATTAAAGCGTTCGCCAAATAGCCTTTTGCGTTCCTAACGCTTCGGGCCGCCCGTCGATGCGGCCAGCACGTCCTCGGCCGGATCGCGGTGTCACGTTGCCGCTTTGGGGGTCTGACAATTTTGACTGGCGCTGTCTGCGGGGTTTAGGTAGACTACCGGGATTGGTGTTTTTCGGTCCCCGAGCCCAAGCAAGGATTGCCCAATGAGCGAGTCGCCGCGAGTCCCGCCCGAA
>Ga0302320_10002065_pt1 | contig 47821 bp, 40 predicted proteins | sample Bog_T0_3_FD_202130 | JGI IMG/M metagenome (GOLD analysis project Ga0302320, IMG submission 202130) | Peat permafrost microbial communities from Stordalen Mire near Abisko, Sweden - Bog_T0_3 | ecosystem: Environmental > Terrestrial > Soil > Wetlands > Peat | place: Sweden: Abisko, Stordalen Mire... | reverse complement strand
CCGGCCAGCGGCCTGAAGGAAGCATCCGTGAACAACAGGAAGCGTTCGTTAGGAATGCTTAAGGCCAGGCGGGCGTTGATGTAATCCGTAAGACCTTCGGCGCCCTGGCGATGGAACACATCGCTCAACAGGCGGGCGTCGGCCTGCAGGACCTCTGTGCGCGCGTCCTGGACCGTCGTGCGCCAGGCATACCAGATCGGCGCCGCAAACAGGCCTAGGGCGGCCAGCCCCAGGCTGATGTAGCCGACCGCCAGATTCAGTGCGGACGAGCGCATGAATAGGGACATTTGCCGGCAATTAGACAGCAACCGGTCATGCGTAGGCTACTCAATCGTGCGCGGTCATGGTGTAGCCGGCGTTGCGCACGGTGCGCAGCAGCGGCCGCTCGAAATCGGCGTCGATTTTCTGCCGCAGTTTGCTGATGTGCACATCGACCACATTGGTCTGCGGATCAAAGTGATAGTCCCAGACGTTTTCCAGCAACATGGTCCGCGTCACGACCTGGTCGGCATGCCGCATGAGATACTCGAGCAGCTTGAATTCCCGTGGCTGCAGCACGATGCTGCGATCACCGCGCGTGACCTTGCGCGTCAGCAGATCAACCCGCAGATCGCCCACCTCGAGCTTAGTGCTAGCACCCTCGCCCTGCGCCCGTCGCGTCAGCGCATCCAGTCGCGCCAGCAACTCCCCGAATGCAAACGGCTTGGTGAGGTAGTCATCGCCGCCGGCGCGCAAGCCGCGAATGCGTTCATCCACATCCGACAACGCGCTGAGGATAAGGATGGGCGTTCGCTTGCCCGATTTGCGCAGCGCCTCGATGATGGCGAGGCCGTCGATGTCACCCGGCAGCATGCGATCCATGATGATGACGTCATAAGGTTCGCTGGCAGCCAGGAACATGCCGTCGCGACCGTTGGCGGCGTGATCGGCCGTATGACCGGACTCCTTCAGGCCCTTGATCACGAACTGCGTGACGCGCTCGTTGTCCTCCACCAGCAGAACTTTCACGCGGCCCCCGGAGTAAGGCCCGTCGCATCCGGTGAGTCCGGCCGCGTCTGGGCGCTCGCCTGCGGGTGCCGGCGCGCTCCGGTCAGGCGATCCAGATACAGGTAGATGACCGGCGTGGTGAAGAGAGTCAGCGCCTGGCTCAGCAGCAGACCGCCGACCATGGTGAAACCCAGCGGACGCCGCAGCTCCGAGCCCGTACCTTGCTCGAGCATCAGCGGCAGCGCTCCGAGCAATGCCGCCATCGTGGTCATCATGATGGGGCGGAAACGCAGCAGGCACGCCTGCGTGATCGCCGCCTCGGGCGCCAGGTGCTGCTCGCGCTCGGCCTGAATCGCAAAATCCACCATCATGATACCGTTCTTTTTCACGATGCCGATCAACAAAATGATGCCGATGAGCGCAATCACCGACAGATCGAAATGAAATATCAGCAGCACCAGCAGCGCGCCGACGCCTGCCGACGGCAGCGTCGAGAGAATCGTCAGCGGATGTACGTAGCTCTCGTACAGCATGCCGAGAATGATATACACGGCCACGAGGGCGGCGAGAATCAGATAAGGCTCCGATTTGAGCGAGCTCTGAAACGCCTGCGCCGTCCCCTGGAAACTTCCCGTCACTGTCGCCGGCAGGCGGATCGAGGCTGCCGCGCGTTCGATAGCGATCACGGCATCCCCCAGTGCCGCGCCCGGGGCCAGATTGAACGACAGCGTCACCGCCGGGAACTGTCCCTGGTGATTGATCGACAGAAAAGTCACGTGCTCGGTGTCGTATTTGACGAAGCTCGACAGCGGCACCATCTCACCCGTGGTCTGGGACTTGATGTAGATTTTCGACAGCGTCTGTGGATCGGACTGCAGCGCGGGCGTCACTTCCAGAATCACGTGGTAACTGTTGAGCTGTGTAAAGTACTGTGTCACCTGTCGCTGGCCAAAGGCATCGTCAAGCGTCTGGTCGATCAGAGACGGCTGGATGCCGAAACGCGCGGCCTGATCGCGATCGATGGCCAGGGACAGCATGGTACCGTTGGTCTGCTGGTCGGTGGCGGTATCGCGCAGCTGCGGCAGCCTGGCGATCTCGGCCAGCAGTTTTGGCGCCCAGTAATTGAGTTCGCTGATGTCCGCATCCTGCAGGGTGTACTGATACTGCGTGCGCGTGGTGCGGCCGCCGACGTTAAGATCCTGCGCAGCCTGCAGAAAGGCGGTCGCCCCCGGAACCTGCGCAATTTCCTTGCGCAGCCGGACGATGATCTGATCGGCGCTGGCCTTGCGCTCATCGCGTGGCTTGAGGCCGAGGATCAGGAAACCCGTATTGACCGGGCGGCTGCCGCCGATGAAGGCGCCGTAGCTGGCGACATCCGGATCGCGCGCAATGATGTCGGTCAGCAGGTGCTGTCGCCGCACCATCTCATTGAAGGAGATGTCCTGCGGCGCATCTGACAGACCGACGATGATTCCGGTGTCCTGCTGCGGGAAAAAACCCTTGGGAATGATGATATAGAGCACCACCGTCAGCGCCACCGTGCAGATGAATACGACCAGCGTTGCCGGCTGGTGCGCCAGCACGAACGTAAGTCCGCGCTTGTACCAGGCCAGTATCCGATCGAATGCACGCTCGATGACCATGTATGCCTTGCCATGCCGCACATGCTTCTCGTCGCGCAGGAAGATCGCGCACATGGTCGGCGACAGCGTCAGTGCCACGAAGGCCGAGACCGCGATGGTCATCGTCAGCGTGATGGCGAACTCACGGAAGAGTCTGCCGACGATGCCGCCCATGAGCAGCAGCGGAATGAACACCGCCACCAGCGATATGCTGATGGTCAGAATCGTGAATCCGATCTCCCCGGCGCCCTTGAGCGTCGCCTCCATGGGAGTGAGACCGTCCTCGATATGTCGATAGATGTTCTCGAGCATCACGATCGCATCGTCGACCACGAAACCCACGGCGATGGTGAGCGCCATCAGCGAGAGATTGTCCAGGCTGTAATGCACGACCACCATCAACGCCGCAGTGGCCAGCAGCGAGAGCGGCACGGTGATTCCTGGAATGATCGTCGCCCAGGCGTTGCGCAGGAACAGGAATATGACCATCACCACCAGCGCAATCGTCAGCAGCAGCGTGAACTCGACATCGCGCACCGAGGCCCGGATCGTGGTGGTGCGATCGGCCACGCGGTCGACCTTGATCGACGGCGGGACCGACAGCAGTGCCTTGGGTAGTTGCGCATCCACGAGACGCGCGGTTTCGATGACATTGGCGCCCGGCTGCTTGAAGATCAGCAGCAGGATGCCCGGCTGGCCGTTCTGCCAGCCGATGAGTTGATTGTTCTCGGCCGCGTCCACGGCCACGCCGATATCGCGGATCCTGACGGGCGCTCCGTTCTTATAGGCGATGACGACATTGTTCCACGGAGCCGCCTTATCGAGCTGATCGTTGTCGTAGATCGCGAAATTTCGCAGCGTGCCGTTGATCGAGCCTTTCGGCGCGTCGACCGTGGCGGTCGCAATCACGCTGGCGACATCCTCCAGCTGAATGCCCAGTGAGGCGATCTTGGCGGGATCCACCTGCACGCGCACCGAAGGCTTCTGCTGTCCACCGAATGTTACCTGCGCTACACCCGAGATCTGCGATACCTGCTGACCGATGACATTCTCGGCATAGTCATCGACCTGGGTCAGCGGTAGCACGTCGGAATGCACGGCCAGAATCAGGATGGGCGAGTCGGCCGGATTGACCTTGCGATAGGAGGGTGGCGTCGGCAGGTTCTTCGGTAACTGCCCTCCGGCAGCGTCGATCGCCGACTGCACATCCTGCGCGGCGGCATCGATGTTGCGATCCAGATCGAACTGCAGCGTGATGGTCGAGTTGCCCAGGATGTTGGTCGAGGTCATCTGCGACAGCCCCGGGATCTCGGCAAACTGGTATTCCAGCGGCGTCGCCACCGAGGTCGCCATGGTCTCGGGGCTTGCCCCCGGCAGATTGACGTTTACCAGCAGAGTCGGGAAGTCCACCTGCGGCAGCGGTGCGACCGGCAGCAGCGGCCAGGCGACGATGCCGATCAGCAGAATGCCGCCCATGAGGAGCGAGGTGGCAACCGGACGCCGTACGAACGGCGCTGAAATGCTCATGGCGCCGAACGCTGTGCGATCTTGGATGGCTCGGGAGCCTGCAGACGCACGCGCGCACCCGGCTGCAGCCGATACTGGTTTGACGTCACCACGCGCTCGCCGGCGCTGAGTCCATCGGTGACGACCACAACGCCCTCGCTGTCCTCGCCGATCTTCAGCGGGCGCACCTCGACTGTGGAGTCGGACTTGACCACGTAGGTGAACAGTCCGTCCGGGCCGTGCTGGACGGCTGCCGAGGGCAGCGTCAGCACATCGTCCTGTTCGCGCACCAGCACCCTCACATTGACGAATTGCCCCGGCCAAAGCGTGCTCTGCTGATTCGGAAAAACCGCCTTGAGGCGCATGGTTGCGGTGTTCGGATCGATCTGGTTGTCGATCAGGCTCAGCGTACCGGTGTCCAGCTGCGTCTTATCGTCCCGCGACAGCGCCGTCACGCGCACCGAACCGGCTGCCAGCGCCTTGCTGATCGGCAGCAACTGGTCCTCGGGCAGCGTAAAGACGATCGAGATCGGCTGCATCTGTGTCACCACGACGATGCCGCTGGTGTCGGTGGCATGCACGTTGTTGCCGGGATCCACCTTGCGGATGCCGGTGCGGCCGTCGATGGGCGAGACGATGCTCGTATAGGCGAGCTGGGTGCGCGCGTTGTCGATGATGGCGCGATCCACCTTGATCTGCGCCTGGAGCTGCGCGACCAGTGCCTTCTGCGTGTCGATGGTCTGCTGGCTTGCCAGATTCTGCGGCGCCAGTTTGACGTAGCGTTCCAGGTCCGCCCGGGCACTCTCGAGCTGAGCGGTATCCTTTGCCTCGGTGGCAACGGCCTGATCGAACGCGGCCTGGTTGGGCCGCGGGTCGATCTGTGCCAGCAGCTGGCCCCTCTTGACCATCTGTCCTTCGACGAATGCCACGCGCTGCAATTCACCATCGACGCGCGCGGTGATGTTCGCGGTGTAGAAGGCCTGCACATTGCCAAGCCCCTCCAGATACAGCGGCACGCTAGCGCGCGCGACCGTCGCGGCCTCGACCGCGACGCCGCTGGGCACGGGCGACGGCGCGGCCGCAGTCGCCGGGGCGTGCGTCAGCCACGCAATGGCTGCGACCAACACGGCCAGCGCGCAGGTGCCCAGCAGCATTCGCCCCCGGGGCCGCTGCCACTGTCGCTGCAGCGCATTCAAGGCAATTTCTCCTGCCGCGTCTCCCCCTGGTGCCAACCGCCACCGAGCGCCTGGTATAGATTGAGCAATGCCTGCAGGTGCGCAAATTTGCCCTGCACGAGTGCATCCTGGGCCGTGAACAGCGCGGTCTCGGTGTTGAGCATGGTCAGTACATTGGTGGTTCCGGCCTGAAACTGCAGCTGGGCGAATTCGAACGCACGGCGCGCCTTGTCGGCGGCATCCTGTTGCCGCAGTTCCTGCTCGGCAGTCTGCTGCACGCCGACCAGTGCGTCCTCGACATTGCCCAGCGCCGTCAGCACCGTCTTGTGATAGTCGGACAGCAGCTCGGTGTAGCGCGCCTTGTTCAACTGATACTGCCCGACCAGGGCGCCGTGATCGAAGATAGTCTGGGCGACATTGGCGGAGAGCGCGAATACGCGTGTCGCCGGTGAGACCAGGCTGCCCAGCGCGGCACTCTCAAACCCGCCGCCGGCGGTCAGATCGATGCTCGGGAAGAATGCGGCACGGGCGGCGGCGATGTTCGCATTCGCTGCTACGAGCTGCGCTTCGGCCTCCGCCACGTCGGGCCGGCGCGCCAGCAATTGCGATGGCAGACCCGCCGCTATCGCTGGCAGCGTCAGCGTATCGAGACTCACATCGCCGGCTTCGAGTTGCTCGGGAGGCTGGCCGATCAGAATGGCCAGTGCATCGACGCTTTGCCGCAGCTGTTGCCGCAGCGGCGGAATCGAGGCATTGACCGTCGCGACCGTGGTCGCCTGTTGCGCCACATCCAGCGCCGTGGCGGTACCGACATTGGCCTCGAACTCCAGGTCGTGCAGGATCGTCTGCGCGTTCTCGAGGTTCTGCTGCGCAACCTGTAGCCGATCGTGAAATTCGAGCACCTCAAAATAGCTCATCGCGACGCTGGTCATCACCGTCAGAACGACGGTTTCACGATCGAAACGGCTGGCCTTCGCCGCCGCCAGCGCGGCATTGTGCAGGTCACGGTTTCTGCCCCAAAAATCCGCCTGATAGCTGGCCGATAAGCCCGTGCTGTACACGTCAAAAGTATTGAGGGATCCGCCGGCGGACGGTTCGGCGCGCTCGCGCGTCGCGCCAAAGTTGCCGGACAGGCTCGGCAACAGCGCAGCGCCGGCAATGCGTGCCTGCGCGTCCGCTTCGAGCACGCGCGCCATGGCCGCGCCAATATCGTCGTTTGCCCCCTGTGCCTGGGCGATGTAACTGTCGAGGGCCTCGGAACCGAAGCCGCGCCACCAGTCATTGGCCGGGGCCGGTGCCTCGCTCTGCGCGGGTGGGGTGCTCCACGCAGCCGGCAGCGGCACGTCGGGACGGCGATACGCTGGACCAAGACCGCAGGCCGCAAGACTTAAGACAAGCGGCACGCAGACTATCCACCGGCGTGAGCCGTCCCGGTCTTGCTTTGGCATCCAGCCACCCTAATGCCCGCTCAATTAAACCCGTGTGTGCGAAATATTAAAGGATTTTAATTCAGGAGTTTTGTGCGGTGTGTTCGAGCTGCCGCAGCAGCCGATCAAGCCGCGCGATCTCGCGCGGCTTCAATCCGCGCAGCAGACGGGTTTCATGCTCGAGCGCCAGCGGCACAATGTCGCGATAAATCCGCACGCCCGAAGGCGTGAGAAGCAACCGGTGGGAGCGGCCGTCCGCCTGGTTGGGCTCCCGGCGCAGCAGTCCGCGGCGTACCAGGCCCTGCGCCGCGCGCATGACAGTGACCTTGTCCATGACCGTCCGTCCGCAGAGGGACTGCTGCGTCAGCGGACCCTCATCGGCGAGCACGGCGATCAGACGCCATTCGGGGATCTTGAGCCCGAAGCGGCTTTCATAGGCGTGCGCGATCATGCGCGAGACCGCATTGGCCGCCACCGAGAGCCGGTAGGGCAGATAGTCCTGCAGCCGCAGGGCACCGCGCGGCGCGCTACTCGGCATCGGGCTGGGCCGCCGGCGCGGCGTCGGTGAAGGCACGCAGCCGCTGGCAATTCTCGTTGATACGCCGCAGCGTCGGATAGGGATCCAGCGGCAGTTTTGCGCGCTGCGCGTTCGCTATCTGCGGTACCAGGCAGCAATCGGCCAGCGTCGGGGATTCTCCGTGACAGAAACTCCCGGTCTGCACATCCGCCGCCAGCGACCGCTCGATGGCCTCGAATCCCACTGCGATCCAGTGTCGTATCCACTCCTCGCGCTGCGCGTCGCCGAGCCCCAGGGCAGAGCTCAGGTAACGCCGTACGCGCAGGTTGTTGAGCGGGTGGATATCGCAGGCAACGTCCAGGGCGAGTGAGCGCACGCGGGCCCGGGCCGCCGCGCACGCTGGCAGCAGCGGCGGTTGCGGATGCGTCTCTTCCAGGTACTCGATGATCGCAATCGACTGCGTGAGCGTGGCGCCGCCGTCCTCGAGCACGGGCACCAGACGGGCCGGATTGAGCCGCGCAAATTCAACAGACAGGTGCTCGCCGCCGTCGCGCAACAGGTGGACCGGCACGGCGCTGTACCTGAGGCCCTTGAGATTCAGCGCGATGCGTACACGATAGGCCGCGGAGCTGTGGAAATAGGTATATAGGCGCATATGTCGATCGCTTCCGCCGCTTAAGACCTGGCCGGCAGCAGGCGGCCCCGTGCTTCGCCGAAGCCGATACGTGCGGCGCCCGGCCGACGGCAATGGCCGCGCAGGATGATCTCATCGCCGTCCTCGAGAAAGCGGCGTTGCTCACCGTCGGGGAGGCTCACGGGGTGCTTGCCGCCGCGCGAGAGCTCCAGCAACGAGCCGGCCTCCGCTGCATCGGGACCGGACTGCGTACCGGTGCCCAGCAGATCGCCCGACCTTAAGTTGCAGCCATTGATGGTGTGGTGCGCCAGCATCTGCGCGACATTCCAGTAGGCATGCCGAAAATTCGATTGTGACAGACGCGTCGGCCCGTCGCCCGCGGCGCGCATCGCGGCTGTCTCGATCCAGGTTTCGAGCTGGATATCGAAGGCTCCTGAACGCCGTACCGAGGCACTGTCGAGATAGGGCAGTGGCTGAACATCGTCAGCCGCGCGCAGCCATGCAGTCCGAAACGGCTCGAGCGCCTCGAGCGAGACTATCCATGGCGAGATCGTGGTGGCGAAGTTCTTGCCCAGAAATGGGCCCAGCGGCTGATATTCCCAGGCCTGCAGATCGCGCGCCGACCAGTCGTTGAGCAGACACAGGCCGAAGATGTGCCCGTCCGCCTCGTCGATGCCGATGCGCTCCCCTAAAGCATTCCCGGCGCCGATGAACACACCGAGCTCGAGCTCGTAGTCGAGCCGCTCGCTGCGTCCCATGCTCGGCTGCCCGCCGGGCGCGGCCGCAGGACGCTGGCCGACCGGTCGTGCAAACTGCTGGCCCGAGACGACGATCGATGAGCTGCGCCCGTGATAGCCAACTGGCAGCCAGCGGTAGTTCGGCATCAGCGGCTGATCGGGGCGAAATAGCCGGCCCACGGCCGTGGCGTGATGAATCGAGGTATAGAAGTCGGTGTAGTCGCCGATCTGCGCCGGCAGCGCAAGCTCGATTGCCGAGCGCGGCACCAGCGCCGATTCGAGTGTGGTCTGCTGCGCGGCCCCCTCGCGCAGCAGCCCAGACAATGCGTGTCGCAGCGCCGAGGCCGCCTCCGGACCCAGCGCCATCAGCGCATTCAACGATGGCTGCGCCGCCAGCGTCGCCGCCTCAAGCGCGGACCCTGCAAACACGCCACTTTTGCAAGCGGCCTTCAGATCGAGCACCTGATCGCCGATGGCGACGCCGCCGCGATGCTCCATCGCACTTCCCGCAGGCCGGAACACGCCAAACGGCAGATTCTGGATCGGAAAGTCATTGTCGGCGCTGTTCGCCGACTCGACCCAGCTGCGAAGCAACGGATCGTGCGTCTCGTTCATGCGGTCGGATCGAAGTGCTTCTTCAGACCCTGCCAGCACTGGAAGTAATCGTGCTGCCTTTGCGGCGATTCGAGCGCATATCGCGTCGGGTGAATCACACACCGGGTCTCGAACATGAAGGCCATGGTGCCGGTGACCTGCTGTGGCGTGCGCGTGTCGGCGCGGCTGGCGCTTTCGAAGGTGGCCGCATCCGGGCCGTGCGCGCCCATGCAGTTGTGCAGTGAGGCGCCTCCTGGCAGGAAGCCCTCGCTCTTCGCATCGTAGGCGCCCTCGATCAACCCCATGAACTCGCTGGCGATGTTGCGATGAAACCAGGGCGGCCGAAATGTATCCTGCATCGCCAGCCAGCGAGGCGGGAAAATCACGAAATCGAGCGCATCGACCCCCGGCGTGTCAGTGATCGACTGCAGCACCAGGAAAATCGAGGGATCGGGATGATCGTAGCTGATCGAGCCCATCGTATTGAAGCGCCGCAGGTCGTACTTATAGGGCGCGTAGTTGCCGCGCCAGGCGACCACGTCGAACGGTGAATGATCGATGGTTGTCGTCCACAGGCGCCCCATGAACTTTGCGATCAGCTCGCATGGCTCGTCCCGGTCCTCGTAGTACGCAATCGGTGTCAGGAAGTCGCGTTCGCAGGCGAGCCCGTTGGAACCGATCGGCCCCAGATCGGGCAGGCGCAAGCAAGCGCCGAAGTTCTCACAGATATAGCCGCGTGCGCCGGTATCCGGCACCTCCACGCGAAAGCGCACCCCGCGGGGAATGACGGCAATCTCGAGCGGATCCACGGTCAGTCGTCCCAGCTCAGTCACCAGCAGCAGCGAGCCGAGCTGAGGCACGATCAGCAGCTCGCCGTCGGCATCGTACAGCGCACGCTGTCGCATCGATCGATTGGCGGTGTACAGATGAATCGCGCAGCCGCTTTGTGCCTGCGGGCTGCCATTGCCGCCCATGGTGACCAGACCGTCGAGGAAATCCGTCGGCGCTTCGGGCAGTGGCAACGGATTCCAGCGCAGTTGATCAGGCGGCGTGGCGTCCATCGCGAATTGCGAAATGAAGGCAGCATGCGTCCGCGGGGCAAACGGTCCGTGTGATGCCGCCGGACGGATCCGATACAGCCAGCTGCGGCGATTGGCGTGGCGTGGCGCCGTGAAGGCGGTCCCCGACAGTTGCTCCGCATACAGGCCATAGGGACAACGTTGCGGGGAGTTCTGCTGCGGCAGCGCCCCGGCCAGCGCTTCGGTTGCAAACTGATTTCCGAAACCACCCTGGTACTGCGGCACGGACGTCATGCTTTAGCGGCACCCTCGCCCAGCGACAGAACTCCTCGCCGGACCTGGTCCAGTTCCAGCGATTCGAACAGGGCCTTGAAGTTGCCCTCGCCAAATCCCTCATTGCCCTTGCGCTGTATGATCTCAAAGAAGCACGGACCGACGGCATTCTGCGTGAAGATCTGCAGCAGCAGCCCCTGTCCCTGCGTGGGTGCGCCATCGATGAGGATGCGCCGCTGGCGCAGTCCCGCCAGGTCCTCGCCGTGGCCCGGCACGCGCGACTGGATACCCTCATAGTAGGTTTCGGGCGTGTCCTGGAAGCCCACTCCGCGCGCGCGCATGCGATCGACGGTGCCATAGATGTCATCCGTGCCAAGTGCGACGTGCTGGATGCCCTCGCCCTTGTAGTCATGCAGGAATTCCTCGATCTGCGACTTGTCATCCTGGCTCTCATTGAGCGGGATTCGAATCTTGCCGTCGGGGCTGGTCATTGCCTTGGAGGTCAGGCCCGTGACCTTGCCCTCGATGTCGAAGTAGCGGATCTCGCGGAAGTTGAACACGCGCTGGTAGAAGTCCGCCCACTTCTGCATGTTGCCGCGTTGAACATTGTGCGTCAGATGATCGATATAGGTGAGTCCGGCGCTGGACTCGCGCTCGCGCTCCGCGGCCCCTTCGATGGCGAGGAAATCGACATCGTATATCTCGTGGGCGCCATAGCGGTCGACCAGGTACAGATTGGAACCGCCGATCCCCTCGATGGCGGGGATATTGAGTTCCATGGGCCCGACGGCACCGCGCACCTCGCGAGCACCGCGCTCGATGGCACCCTTGAGCGCCTTGGCAGCGTCCCGTACACGGAATGCCATGGCATTGATTGAGGGTCCGTGCCGACCGCGAAAATCCGCCGCTTGGCCGCTCGGCTCCATGTTCAGGATGAAATCGACATCGCCCTGCTTGTATCGCAGTACATTCTTCGAGCGGTGGCGTGCTACCGCCGTGAATCCCATGGCTTCGAACACGCGCGCCAGCGCCTGCGGATCTGGGCTGGTGAATTCGACGAATTCGAAACCGTCGGTGCCGAGCGGGTTCTCAAACAGATCTTCTGACATCGATGCTCTCCAGCGCGACCGCGGCGCAACCCATCGAAGCCATTGTACATTAGTTTCAATTGTTACTATATCACCCCGACTCGAGCGGCAGGCCGGCGTTCTTGACCACCGAGCGCAGCACGAAGCTCGAGTCCACGCGCGCCACGCCCGGCAGCTTGGTAAGCACCTTGCTGTGCAGCCGCTCGAAATCCTCGGCGCTGCGCGCGACCACGCGCAGTACATAGTCCGACTCGCCCGTAGTGAGATCGCATTCGGTGACTTCCGCCACGCTGGCCACGGCCTGCTCGAATGCGCCGAGGTCGCGATCGGTCTGACCCTTGAGCGTGATCCGGATAATGAAACTCACCGTGACGCCGATCTTGCTGGCACTCAGCACGGCGGTGTAGCGCTCTATGACACCGCCCCGCTCCAGCAGGCGCACGCGCCGCAAGCAGGCCGATTCGGACAGCCCCACTCGTGCCGACAGCGCCGTGTTGGAAAGCCGGGCATCGCGCTGCAGCTCGCGGAGAATTCGTCTATCCTGGCGATCTATTAGCATAATCCGTCACTTTAACAGTTGAAACGCAATATACTGCCAAAAAACCTGGCTATGTTCAGCGCTTTTGCAAATCTCTGCCACGCTGGCGCTGCCAGAATCGGTGGGATACGGCGCGGACCACCGCGCCACCTTTGGGAGGGTCGTAATCATGCGTGTCGGCGTCCCCACTGAAATCAAGGTTCACGAGTACCGAGTTGGCCTGGTGCCAGCCGCCGTACGCGAGCTGGTCATGGCGGGCCATGAGGTGGCAGTGCAGAGCGGCGCCGGACGCGGCATCGGCTGCAGCGATGATGACTATCGGGCCGCCGGCGCCCGTATTGCCGCGGACGCAGATGCGATTTTCAGGGAATCGCAGCTCATCGTGAAGGTGAAGGAGCCGCAGCCGGCCGAATGCGCGCGGCTGCGTCGCGACCAGGTGCTATTTACCTATCTGCACCTCGCCGCCGATCGCGCGCAGGCCGACGCACTGCTCAAATCGCAGTGCATTGCCATTGCCTATGAGACGGTCACCGCTGCCGATGGCTCCCTGCCGCTGCTGACCCCCATGAGCGAGGTCGCCGGACGCATGTCGATACAGGTCGGCGCGCAGTATCTGCAGCAGGCCACCGGTGGGCGCGGCGTCCTGCTCGGCGGTGTGCCCGGCGTTGCGCCGGCCAAGGTGGTCGTTATCGGGGCCGGCGTCGCGGGCAAGAATGCGGTTGAAATGGCCCATGGGCTGCGAGCCGAAGTCACCGCCATCGATCGTTCGATTCCGCGCCTGCGCGAACTCGATGCGCAGTTCCGGGGCGCCGTGCGGACCCTGTTCTCGACCTCGGATGCCATCGAGCGCGCGGTGGCCGATGCTGATCTGGTGATCGGCGCGGTGCTGTTGCCCGGCGCGGCGGCTCCCAAGCTCGTCACCGGCGCCATGGTCAAGCGCATGCGCGCGGGCTCGGTGATGGTCGACATCGCGATCGATCAGGGCGGCTGCTTCCAGACGAGCCGTCCCACCACACACGCTGCGCCGACCTACACCGTCGACGGCGTGATTCATTATTGCGTGACCAATATGCCGGGTGCGGTGCCGAGAACATCGACCTTTGCACTCAACAACGCGACGCTGCCCTACGCGCGCGCGCTGGCGGATAAAGGCTGGGAGCGCGCCACCGCCGATGACCGCGGACTTGCCGCGGGACTCAATGTAGTGCGCGGCGCGATCGTGCACCCCGCGGTGGCACACGAGCTGGGTTTCCCCACGGCCGCCTAGACGGGCTGCGCGCCCTTAAGCCGACAACCCGCCCATGCACAGGTATTTGATGTCGATGTATTCATTGATGCCGTAGCGCGAGCCTTCCCGGCCGAGGCCGGACTGCTTGACACCGCCGAAGGGCGCGACGGCCGTGCTGATGAGCCCGGAGTTGATGCCGATCATGCCGCTCTCGATGGCGCCGGCCACGCGCCACACACGACCGATGTCGCGCGAGTAGAAGTACGCGGCCAATCCGAACTCGGTGTCGTTCGCGAGCCGGATGGCCTCGGCCTCATCCTTGAAGCGAAACAGCGGGGCCACTGGACCGAAAATCTCTTCCTGTGCCAGGCGCATGCCGGAAGTCACATTGGTGAGCACCGTGGGTTCGTAGTAGGTGCGCCCCAGGGCGTGCCGGCGGCCGCCGATCAGCGCCTTGGCGCCGCCGCCCACCGCCTCGCCGACGAGTTCCTCTACTTTGGCCAGTGCCGCCTCATCGATCAGCGGACCCTGTTCGACGCCGGCGTCCATGCCGTTGCCGACTTTGAGCTGCGAGACGGACTTGGCGAGCTTGGCAGCAAACGCTTCGTACACCCCATCCTGCACCAGCAGGCGATTCGCGCACACACAGGTCTGGCCGGTATTGCGGTACTTGGAGGCCATCGCGCCTTTGACGGCCGCGTCGAGATCCGCGTCGTCGAACACGATGAAAGGCGCGTTGCCCCCCAGCTCCAGCGACATGCGCTTGAGCGTGGGCGCGCATTGCGCCGCGAGCAGGCGCCCAACCTGTGTCGAGCCGGTAAACGTCATCTTGCGCACGAGCTTGTTGGATGAGAGTTCGCCGCCGATCGCGCGCGCATCGCCGGTCACGACGCTGAGTACGCCAGCGGGCACTCCGGCGCGCGCGGCGAGCTCGGCCATGGCGAGTGCCGACAGCGGCGTCTGCATCGCCGGTTTGACCACGATCGTGCAGCCGGCAGCAAGCGCCGGCGCAACCTTGCGAGTGATCATGGCGGCCGGAAAATTCCACGGCGTGATGGCCGCGCAGACACCCACCGGCTCACGCGTGACGACGATGCGGGCATCGGGCCAGGGTGAGGGGATCGTCTCGCCGTAGATGCGCCGCGCCTCCTCCGCAAACCACTCGATGAAGGAGGCCGCGTAGCCGATCTCGCCGCGCGATTCGGCCAACGGCTTGCCCTGCTCCGCGGTCATCAGCTGCGCCAGGTCTTCCTGGTGGGTCAGCATCAGTTCGTTCCAGCGGCGCAGCACGCGCGCGCGCTCGTCCGCACTCTTGGCGCGCCAGCCGGCAAGAGCGCGATGCGCGGCCTCGATGGCGCGCCGCGTTTCCACCGCGGTGCCATCCGGTACCGTACTCACGAGCTCACCGGTGGCAGGATTATTCACCTTGCGCGTGGCGCCGCCATCGGCTCCGACCCATTGCCCATCGATGTAGCACTGGCTCTTGAGCAGGCCACTGTCCTTGAGATTCATTGCTGTCTCCAACCGAAGCTTTAAATTGGGTTCAATCGAAAGCCAACCGCGCGGTCTAGCCCGGGCGACGCCCTCGGGCCAGCAGCACCGCGATGCCCGACAGCAGTGCAAAGCAGCCTGCGATCAGCGCGGATCCGGCCACGCGGTGCTCTTCGCCCAGCGCCACGAGGATCGCGTAGGCGGCAAAGCCGGCAGCGGCGCAGGCAAAGATCGCTGCCGCCAAGGCCAGCGCCAACACTGAGGCGAGTTTGCGAACTTCGCTGCGTTGGGCATCGATCAACTGCGCGGTACCGCTGGCGAGCAGCGAACCGACAGCTGATGTGACCCGGGCAAGCGTAGCCAGAAACGGCGTCAACCGGTCGTGAACATCCTCGCTGTCTTGCTCTGCCATGGCTTGCTCCCCAAACGCACCGTCACGACTTGCGACGCGCGAGCAGCACTCCGGCCACGAAGCCCGCAGCAGCCGCGACAGCGACCGCCGCCCAGGTATTGTCGCGCAGCGTGGACTTGAGCAGCCGCTCGAACTGGCCGAGCAGCTGCTGCAATTCGTCAGTCAGTGGACTGGTGTCATCGCTCATACCGGATCCGTCTACCCCAGGGCTCCGCGATGATAGAGCAGTTCGCCGCGAAACAGACATCCGATCGGCGCCCGACGGCTCCCTTTGTATCGAGGATTACTTTGCATTGCAAAGTACATGTGCCAAATCAAACACGCACCGATGATGCGCCGCTCGCCGGATCCGCATCGGCCTTGACCGCTGCCGCGGCATCGAGAATCACCTGCTCCAGGACCGCCACATAGTCCAGGTAGCGCCTGCGGCCTTTGGCCGTAATGCGGCAGATCGTCTGAGGCCGATTTCGTTCGAAGCCCTTGGATATCTCGACCAGCTTCGCGACCTGCAGCACCTGCAGGTGGCGGCTGAGGTTGCCGTCGGTCAGTGCGCACAGCTGTTTGAGATCCGCAAACCGAAGGCCTTTGGGATTGGCGATCAGGGAGCTCAACAACCCTAAGCGCGCCCGCTCATGAATGACGCGATCCAGTCCGTCGTAGGCGAATCGGCTGCCGCGATCCGGGGGCGCCTTACGCTCGTTCATCGCCGTCCCAACAGTTGAATTTCAGAACCGCGGCCACGATCAACTGCCCGGCTCCAAACGGCACACCCATCATCCAGGGTCCGAGCGCACGCTGGCCGGGTCCGACCGACAGGCACATCAGGCCGCAGCACAGATACCAGATCCCCGCCGCGAACATGGCACGCGGCAGGAAACGGCAGGATGCGAACACGCCGAGGCTGAAGACCACCTGCCAGAGCCCCGGCAACATCCACACGCCTTGCGGGGCATAGCGCAGCAGCACCACCGTAAGCAAAAGTCCAGCCACGATCGCCGGCAGAAACTGCTCCGCCGCGGCGTGCATCATCTGAGCCGCGAGTCCGCAGTGCAGCCGCCGCGCGCGCGTGATCGTCTCCAGGCTGATGATCAGCAGCGACAAGGCGGCGGTCGGCACCCAGATGGACAGGTATGCGACCACATCGCGTTGCGACCCCGGGAGCCAATATGCCTGCACCGTCGCGGCTGCGAGCGCCAGCAATCCGGTGGTCGCCAGCGTGATGGGCCCATAGCCTCGAAACACCGCGCCACGCGCGATATGGCCGCGGATCGCGCTGATCTCGGACAGAGCTTTGTGCAGATCGGTTGTGGCCATGCATGCGCCGACTTACGTTCCGGAGCCATGCTAGCGCAATCGTCCATCGAACAATACCCGCTCAGAGGTAGGGCGATATCAACCAGCAGAGGCTGTCACGGAGCCGCGCCAGTACCGGTATCTTTTCGAGATCGGCCATGGTGAGGGCAGTCGTGCGATCACGGACGGCGACCACAGCGTCCCCCATCCGGGTGCAAAGCGCCAGATCGAAGACTTCCAGTGCGATCTCAAAGTTCAATCGCAGGCTGCGGGTATCGAGATTGACCGAACCGACCTGTGCGTAGCCGCCATCGACGATGAACAGTTTGGCGTGCGAGAACGGCGGCTCCTGCAGGTGCACACGCACGCCGCGTTCAACCAGCGCAGGTAGCCAGTGCAGCGTGGCCCAGTCGATGTAATGCAGGTTGCTATGCCGCGGCAGCACCAGCGATACCTCGACCCCGCGAAGCGCTGCTTCCTGCAGTGCTGCTACCAGCTCGGGTGGCGGAATGAAGTACGGCGTCATGATCAGGATTCGCCGCCGCGCCGCACCGATGGCGCTGGCAATAATGAGCAGCAGCTTGTCGATGCTCTCATCGGGGCCGCCGGTAATGGTGCGGCAGATGGATTGGCCCGGCACAGGCGAAGGCTTACGCGCCTCGGCTGCGGGTGTTGCCGTGACAGGCAGCGCCTCGCCGCTCGCAAACTGCCAGTCCGCCGCAAAAACCCCGGTTAGTTGGCCGACCACCGGACCCTGCAGGCGGAAGTGCATGTCAGTCATGCGTCGTCCGGTGGACCCACCTGCCTCGCGACCCCCCAGATTCATTCCGCCCATGAATGCCAGCTCGCCATCGACCAGCAGGAGCTTGCGATGATTTCGGCAGTTCAATGAAAGGTTCGGCGGCAGTAGCCGCGGCGGGAGGAAGCGCTCTGTCCTGACCCCGGCACGGCGCAGTATCGGCACCACGTGCGGCCAGTCGTACCATTCACCGATTCCGTCCACCAGGACCCTCACACTGACGCCGCGCGCTACCGCCGCGCCCAGTGCGGCGACGAATTGGCGGCCGACAGGATCGGTCTGGAATATATAGGTCGCCAGGCAGATACTGGTGCGGGCTTCGGCGATTGCCTGCAGCATGCGAGGAAAAGCCACCTCGCCGTTGTGGAGCGGCTCGATGTGGTTGCCCGCGAGCAGCGGCAGCCCCGTCAGCGTGTCGCCGACGCGGCGCAGCCCGGCGAAGGCCGCCTCGATGGCATCGGAATCAGCGGGGGGGAGCTGCTGGTTCGCGCAAGCAGCGTGAGGCAGTCCCGAGGTGGCCACGCGATTGATGCCGAAGAGCCAGTAGAGGATCGAGCCCCCGAGCGGGAACAGCCAGCACAGTGCAATCCAGCTCATTACGCTGCGCGGATCGGGCTTGGTGAGCAGCGCGTGCAATGCCGCCGCCGCCGCGCTGACGAAGTAGACCAGCACGAACAGGCTCCCGGCCAGCGCGCCGGCCGAGCAGGAATGGACCGTGCATTGAAACACTGGGGCAGGATCATAGCCCAGTGACCTTGGCGCGCGGTTGACCTGCGTGCGCCGCGCTTTCAGACTCGATGTCTGGACAAGGGAGGTGCCTGTGAGCGGCGCGCAGATCATGCTGGTCGGAGATATCGGTGGCACAAACGCCCGCTTTGCCACCGTGGATGTGTCACGACCCCTCCCGTGGCGACTCGAGAATCGACAGGATTTCGCCGCCGCCATCCCGACGTTTGAAGAGGCGTTGAAACGCTATGTCGATCAGGCCGGACTGGCGCAGGTGCCGCGCGCGGCGACGATCGCGGTCGCGGGACCCGTCACGGACGGCCAGGCGCGCCTGACCAATCGCGAGTGGTTGATTTCCGAAGACGCGCTACGACGATTCGGCTGCACCGCGGCGCTGCTGATCAATGACTTCATAGCGCTCGCCTTCGCCGTCGAGATCCTTGGGCCAGCGGATCTGCGTCTGCTGGGGCCGGACCTTGCGGGCATCGCCGATGAACCCATCACCATTCTGGGTGCCGGTACGGGCTTTGGCGTTTCTTCCCTGGCGCGGTATCGCAAGCGCACGGTGCCGGTGGCTACCGAAGGTGGTCACATCGGCTTCGCCCCGGGAGATTTGCAGGAGGTGGCGGTGCTGCAGCAGATGATGCGGCGTTTCGGACGGGTTTCGGTGGAGCGCCTTCTATCGGGCCCGGGCCTGGAAAACCTTTACCAGGCACTCGAGGAAGTCGCGGGGCGACAAGCTCCTAAGCTGCCCGCGGCGCAGGTGACCGAGCAGGCGATGGCGGGTGATCCGGGCTGCGTCGCCGCACTTGCGATGTTTTGCGCCGTGTACGGTTCGGTGGCCGGGGACTTTGCGCTCTCGCACGGCTCACGCGGGGGCGTCTACATCGCGGGCGGAATCGCTCTGAAGATCGATCCCTTCCTGGCAAAGAGCGCGTTTCGCAGTCGTTTCGAGAGCAAGGGACGGCTTTCAGCCTACGTGCAGTCCATACCCACCAAGATCATCACCAGTGGCGATGCGGCACTGCTGGGATCCGCGCGAGCAGGGTTCACCCTGCACGAAAAGTCCTGATGCGAACGCAGGTAGTCATCGTCGGCGCCGGTCCGTCCGGACTGCTGCTGGGTCAGCTGCTGGGCAAGCATGGCATATCAAACATCGTTCTCGAGCAGCGCAGCGCCGAGTACGTGCTCGGCCGCATCCGGGCAGGAGTCATCGAAAAATGGGCGGCCGACCTGCTCAATGAGGCAGGTGTCGGCGCCCGCATGCAGCGTGAAGGCCTGATTCACGAGGGCATCGAATTGTGCTTCGGTGGGCAGCGGCACCGCATTGATTTCGAGAATCTGATCGGCAAGAGCGTGGTCATCTACGGCCAGACCGACATCACGCGCGATCTCATGAATGGACGCGCCGCGAGCGGCGCGCAGACGATCTACGAGGCGGTCGATGTCAGCCTGCATCAGCACCAGCCGGATCGCTGCTGCGTGCGCTACCGCCGCGGCGGGGAGGCACACGAGATCCAATGCGACTTCATTGCCGGCTGCGACGGCTTCCACGGCGTCAGCCGCAAAAGCATCCCGGAGAACATTCTCAGGTGCTACGAGCGCGTCTACCCGTTCGGTTGGCTCGGCATCCTGGTCGACCAGCCGCCGGTTTCCGATGAATTGATCTATGCCAATCACGAGCGAGGCTTCGCACTGTGTTCGATGCGCTCGGCCACCCGCAGCCGGCTCTACCTGCAATGCCGCCTGGATGATCATGTCGAGGACTGGCCGGACGAGAGATTTTATGAAGAGATCGCCCGGCGATTGGACCCAGCGGCGATTGCAGCACTGCAGCACGGCACCTCCATCGAGAAGAGCATCGCCCCGCTGCGCAGCTTCGTGGCCGAGCCCATGCGCTACGGGAATCTCTTCCTGGCCGGGGACGCGGCCCATATCGTGCCGCCCACGGGCGCCAAGGGACTGAATCTGGCCGCCAGCGACGTGTACTACCTGTGGCAGGCACTGGTGGAGTTCTATCGGGAAAAATCCAGGGCCGGCCTTGACGCCTATTCGACGCGCGCGCTGCAGCGCGTGTGGAAGGCCGAACGCTTCTCGTGGTGGATGACCTCCATCCTGCATTGGTTCCCGGAAAGCAGCGGTTTCGACCAGAAGATCCAGCGCGCGGAGCTCGAATACCTGGTCTCCTCCCGAGCGGCACAGACCGCGCTGGCCGAAAACTACGTGGGGCTGCCCTACTGATCGTGCGGCCGGCGCGGTCGGTTATGTCCGGCAGCGAAAGTCCTGCACAAATAGCCGCTACAGCTATGGACCCGCACGAATTCTTGTGACAGCCTAGAGGCGATTTCCGAGCAATCCACCCATCCGCTGCTGTGGCAGCCGGGCAGTCATGGAACACCGATGGGGCGAACGTATCGCGGTCGACATCCCTGTACAGGTGTCGGTCCCGCCGTTGGTCGTCGGAACCGGACGCATCACCAATATCAGCATCAGCGGCGCCTGGATCAGCGGCCGGTTCGATCTGCCGCCACTGGCGCGTGCCTTCATCGTGTTCGATTTCTCCTTGGGCGGCGTGCGCGAGCCGTTGCCGATTGCCTGCTTCGTGGCACGCGTACGGGCGGAAGGCATGGGCGTCGAATGGCGCGAACTCGCGCCACAGATCGTGAGCGATCTGATGCTATTTGCGGCTGGAACAAATCATGCGCGCCAACAGGGACTGCTCATGCCGGCACCGGCCGCGCATGATGAGGCCGATGCGCCCGCGGTTCCCATTCCGCTTACATCCCAGGTCGGTTGATAACGTAGTCCCCGCAGACGCTCGAGGCCGACACATACCGATCATGGCGGCTGCACAGCCCATCCTGGGCACGCACCGATGCGTAGGCAGAACTCATGCTGCTCAATCCGCGCATTCGGCTTTCGATCTCGGCAGGATGGGACCGAAAATGAGCGCACCTCGCACAAGCGGCGGCCGCGGTCCCGGTCATTGCCCCAGCCGCGTCCAGAAGTCGGCAAACACGCGCGTCGACAGTACGAACCCCAGTACAACGTTGACCGCGACACCGGCTGTAAATGCGTAGAACGGCCGCGCGCCCACCGAGAAGAACTCGCGCACTCGCGTGGTCAGACCGATGCTCAGGAACGCAAAGGTGAAGGCCCAGGTGCGCAATGCCTGCAGCGGCGCGACCAGCCCGGGAGCCACAGTCTGTTTGTAGTCCGCGTAGCTATGACCCTGGGCGACCCAGGTCACGATAGCTGATGCCAACAGGAAGCCGAGCACGAACTTGGGAAAGCGGCGCCAGATTTCGCCGGCTCCGGCCCGGTTGCGTACGCCGGTCGACTCCCAGCGCGCAGTGGCTACCAGCGACAGCGCCAACGCCCAAACGCCGATCCAGATATCCCGGCCGATGACTTTCATGAGCGTGAATGCGTTGACAGCCGCGTCGGCCGTGCCGTGGATTCCTGGCACGTTGCCGGCGTAGCCGCCATATGCCTGCGCGGCGGCCAGTCCCGCCGCGTCGGCAAACTCGGAAGTGCCGATCCATGCCCCGGCGACGCCGGTAGACAGGCCCAGCGCGCGCGAGGCCAGGGGCAGCACGTAGATCATGACGATCGCCCAGAAGACCACGAGCGATATCGCCACCGAGACCTGTTCGCGTTTTGCACCAACGGCCCCCGCCACTGCGATCGAGCCGGACACGCCGCAGACCGCACCCCCCGTGCCCAGCACGGCAGCCAGCCGGCGGTCCAATCCCAATCGGACCGCTGTCAGGTAGATGACGCCGAAGGTGACGAGCGAAGCGATGGCTGCCTGCACGATGGCAACCGGCCCCGCCCAGGCAATCAATGTCAGCGGCAGGCTGGTCCCGAGCAGAACGATGCCCGTCTTGACGTAAAACTCCACACGCAGCCCGGCATCAGCCCACTTGGGCACACCGAAGGTGTTTGAGATCAGAAGCCCCAGCGCGAGCGCGACCAGGGGCGGCTCAAGGTTATAGCGTGAGGCCTGGTCCCACAGACCCAGAAAGTACAGCGCCAGCGTGACCACATAGATAAGTGCAAAGGAGGCCAGAAACCGCGAGACACGGATTCCGAGCGCTGCCGCCGCGATGCCGAACAATACCGACCACAGCACGAACAAGCTTAAATATTGCAGTCCATGCGCCTGGAGTTGCGTGCCGACCTGAGCAATGTGGCTCCATTTCTGCGGTGCGACGGCGATCCATTTGATGCTCTGGCCATTCGCGAACAGCGCTGCTGCGACCACGACCAGCCCGAGACCGATCCAGATGGCCCACCAGTCCTCCTTGCGGATGACCTCGCTCCAGAAGGAGCTGCCGGGCGCGGCCGGCGGCGCGGACCGCTCTGCAATCTCAGTCATACCAACTCCATTTGCGATGACCTCATGACGCCTGCACGCTAAACGAGCGCGCGCCGGTAATCGATTAGCATTTCGACATGGTTAGATTCGCTGCCGCTATGTGAAAGCGGACAGGGTGAAGCCTGAGGACTCAGGCGACGTCGGTTTCCGCGGGCGCCGGAGCCAGTCCCCGACTCGCCAGCAACGCAGCCAGGGCTTCCGCGCGCGCGCGCAACTCCCCTACCGCCGTGGCCTCCCAGTGAGCCGCCCTCAGCATGGGGCCCAGATAGAACAGCCGTTGTGCGCAACCTCCGGTGGCGTCGATGAGCGCACCATGCGGTCCGGTGCGCGGGCCCAGTCCGAGCGTGTCGGGGGTTGCCAGTCCACAGTCCAGCAGCTGACGCCACAGCACGTCCGTGGTGTTTTGCAGACGATTGTCCGATCCCGTGCAATCGATCACCCGATCTACGCTGAACTGCGCCAGCTTGCGTTGACCACGCGCGCGCCATCGAACCGCGATGCGCTCGCCGTCCCGACGCAGTTCATCGACCGAGCCTGCACGCACTTCGAGTCGCCCGTCGCGGCGCAGATCCTCGAATCGCTGCGCAAACTCGGGGGGCATGCGATGCCGGCGCGTATCCCAATAGACGCGCACATGGCGCAGGAATCGACGGCGCTCGCACTCGTCAAGGTTCTCCCAGACACCGGGAACGCATTCACGCACGCGGGTAATGGCCTCACGCCAGTCGCCGCCGCGCGCCTCGGCGCCGTCGGCGAGCTCTCGCACAGCCGTCGCAAGCCCACGCATCGAACGACACGCCAGGATTTCATGCCGATCGAACAGTGCATCGAGCACGGCGGGAACGGTCGAAATGGGCTGCGAGGCTGGCACGCAGCCATGGCGCGATAGCGCGATCAACCTGAGCGCGGGATGTTCTGCCGCAGCCGCGACTGCGATATCCACCATCGTGAGACCGGTGCCAATCAGCAACACGGTGCGATCCGTACTGCGCGCGCCGGGTGTCCGATAAGGCTCCGGCAGGTAGGCTGCGCTCCGTACGACATCCGCCGCATAGCGCCGCACGGGTGGCGGCGGATCGCCACAGGCCAGCACGACCTGGTCGGCCAGGAGTTGCTGCTCGCCGATCATGACCAGGGCTTGCCCGGCGCCGCGTGGCCGCACCGACGTGACCTGGCCGTGCACACATTCGAGCTGCACGTGGCGTGGCGCAGCGCGCTCGGCCGAGCGCAGAAACTCTTGCAGATATTCACCGTAAAGCTGCCGCGGCAGGTACGACTCGGCTCCCGCCTGCGGCAGCTGGCGCCGCGCGAACTCGATGAAGTGCCCCGGCTTGTCGGACGTCGCCGACATGCGCGCGGCGGGGACATTGAGAAGAAAGGGGTAGTCGCAGGGACCGTAGGCCGCACCGCAGCCTATCCGAGGCTGGCGCTCCACGAGAACGATGCGCGTCGGGACCGTCGGCGGCCGATGCAGCAGATTGGCGGCCAGCACCGCACCCGAGAATCCGCCGCCGATAATCGCGATTGTGGCTGAAGCGGGCTGCATCGTTTCGAGAATACGACGACGGCTGCCGGATGTCAGTCTTGCGCCTGCGCCTGCGCCGGTGCGGTCAACCTCAGGGCGCCGGGGGCGTTGGTGAAGCGACGGCCTTACGGGAACTTCGCTCTCCACCCGTCAGTCATAGGACATAAGCTCCATTTACATCAGCGCTTGAGGTGACGATCTTATGATCAAACATCGCTTTTGGATCGGAGTGGCCTTGAGCACGCTCGTATCGTCGGCCGCCATGGCGCAGGGTTACGGCTACAGCAGCGGACCCAGCTACGGCGGCTTCTACTTTGGCGCCAGCGCCGGCGCGGTGCTCTACAACGAGCAGGCCATTCCGCAGCTCACGCCCACCGTGGCGATCTTTCGAGTGGGTCAGCAATTTAACCCATACCTTGCCATCGAAGGCCGAATCGGCACCACCGTCAGCGACGGCAGATCCGATGGCTATCATGCCAATCTGGACGCGCTGTATGGCGGCTACGTCAAGGGTATCCTGCCGCTCAATCCATGGTTCTCGCCTTACCTGATCGCCGGAATCGGCGGCGCGCAGATCCACCGCAACTATGAGGATTTTCACAGCAACGACGCCGGGCTGTCGTATGGTGTGGGGACCGAGTTCAATCTGGGCGGCGGCGCATCGCTGGATCTGGAATGGGCGCGCCTGATCAACAACGGCAACAATGTCGGGTTCGATTACACGGCAGATCAATTTACCTTCGGCGTAAATTGGCACCCATATTTCTGGTGACGGGCACCCATATTTCTGGTGACGGGCACCATTTTATGGTGACGGGCACCATCCAGCGCTGAGGCAAAGCTGCGCTCATAGTATCATTGCGCCTGCTCGAATCTGGCGACGCGAAGAGAACAACTAATGAGCCATTACGTGATTCCGTTCAATCGGCTCGGGCGCGGCGATGTGGAACTGGTCGGCGGCAAGAACTCATCACTGGGGGAAATGCTGCGCAGCCTGTCCGGCCTGGGGGTCACCGTGCCCGACGGATTCGCCACCACCGCGCAGGCGTACCGCGAATTCCTGCAGCAGGACGGCCTCGCCGCCCGCATTACGCAAACGCTGGCCAAGCTCAATGTCGATGATGTGGCGTTGCTCGCGCGCACGGGCGCGCAGATCCGCCGCTGGATCCTCGACACGCCGTTTCCGCCACCGCTGCAGCAGGCGGTGCTGCAGGCGTGGCGCGACATGGATCAGGGACGCGGCATTGCCGTGGCAGTGCGCTCTTCCGCCACCGCGGAGGATCTGCCAGAGGCTTCATTTGCGGGTCAACAGGAAACATTCCTCAACGTGCGCGGGGAACAGGCTCTGCTTTCAACCATGCACGAGGTGTTCGCATCGCTCTTCAACGATCGCGCCATATCCTACCGCGTGCACCAGAATTTCGACCATGGGGCGGTGGCCCTGTCGGCCGGCGTGCAGCACATGGTGCGCAGCGATCTGGGCGTCAGCGGCGTCATGTTTACGCTCGATACCGAATCGGGCTTTCGCGATGCCGTGCTGATCACGAGTTCCTATGGGCTGGGCGAGACCATCGTCCAGGGCGCCGTCAATCCCGATGAATTCTATGTCTATAAGCCGGCGCTGCGCGCGGGCCGCATGGCGATTCTGCGGCGCAATCTCGGCAGCAAGGCCATCAAGATGGTGTATGCGCCGGAAAAATCCAAGGAGCGTGTCGTAACGGTCGATGTGTCCGCTGCGGATCGCAGCCGTTTTTCGCTCTCCGACGCCGAGGTTCAGCAACTGGCGCGACAGGCGCTGACGATCGAACAGCACTACGGCTGCCCGATGGACATCGAGTGGGGCAAGGATGGAGCCACCGGGCAGCTCTATATTCTGCAGGCCCGGCCGGAAACCGTGCAGAGCCGCGGAGGCCGCAGCATCGAGCGCTTCACGCTCAAGTCGCGCTCACGCGTACTGGCCGAGGGACGCAGCATCGGACAGCGCATCGGCGCCGGCCGCGCACGCGTCATACGCGGTGCCGGCGAAATGGAACGCGTGCAACCCGGGGACGTATTGGTAGCGGACATGACCGATCCGGATTGGGAGCCGGTCATGAAGCGCGCGGCCGCGATCGTCACCAACCGCGGCGGCCGCACCTGCCACGCGGCCATCATCGCGCGCGAGCTGGGCATCCCGGCGGTGGTGGGCTGCCGCGACGCGACCGACGCCGTCAAGGATGGCCAGGACGTCACCGTGTCGTGCGCCGAGGGCGATACCGGCTTTGTCTACGAGGGTGTGCTCGGCATCGAGGAGAAGCAGATCCAGCTCGATTCGATGCCTCCGGCACCGGTCAAGATCATGATGAATGTGGGCAATCCCGATCGAGCCTTCGCCTTTGCGGCGCTGCCCCATCATGGCGTCGGCCTCGCACGCCTGGAATTCATCATCAACCGCATGATCGGCGTTCATCCTCGGGCGTTGCTCGAATTCAATGATCTCGACGTCGAACTGCAATCGCAGATCCGGCAGCAGATTGCAGGCTACGCCGATCCGACCAGCTTCTTCATCGACAAGCTCAGTGAGGGCATCTCGCAGATCGCCGCGGCGTTCGCGCCCCAGCCGGTGATCGTGCGGCTGTCGGATTTCAAATCGAACGAGTACGCCAACCTGATCGGTGGCCGCGCCTACGAACCGCACGAAGAGAATCCGATGCTCGGATTTCGGGGCGCGGCGCGCTACATCGACGAGGCGTTCCGGCCCTGCTTCGAACTGGAGTGTCGGGCGCTGCGCCGGGTACGGGAGGACATGGGGCTGACGAACGTGCAGGTCATGGTGCCGTTCGTACGGACGCTGACCGAGGCACGACAGGTCACCGAGCTGCTGTCGGCCAACGGCCTGACGCGCGGCGAAAAGGGTCTGAAGCTCATCATGATGTGCGAATTGCCCACCAACGCGGTGCTGGCGGATCGCTACCTCGAGTTCTTCGACGGCATGTCGATCGGATCGAACGATATGACGCAGCTCACGCTCGGGCTCGATCGGGATTCGGCCGTGGTCGCCAAGTTGTTCGATGAGCGCGATGATGCGGTCAAGGCCATGCTAGCCATGGCCATCTCGGCCTGCAAAAGGCAGAACAAGTATGTCGGCATCTGCGGCCAGGGTCCGTCCGATCATCCAGAGCTTGCCCGCTGGCTCGTGGATCAGGGAATCGACAGCATTTCGCTGAACCCGGACACGGTGGTGGAGACCTGGATGTTCCTGGCCGGCGTCAAAACCTGAACGGTGGATCGATGCGCACGATCTGTTTTGTTTCCGATCGGACCGGCGTCACCGCCGAAACCATGGGACACAGCCTGCTGTCGCAGTTCGAGGGCCTGCAATTCCGCTCGGTGACAATGCCGTTCGTATCCAGCGTCGAGCAGGCCAAGGGTGTCGTTCGGCGCATCAACACCATCGCGCAGGAGGAAGGGGCACGGCCGATCATCTTCTGCACGCTGGTCGACGATCAGGTGCGCGCGACGGTCAAACAGTCCAACGGCCTGTTCCTGGATTTCTTTGCTGCCTTCCTCGGCCCACTCGAAACGGAACTGCAGATGGAGTCCGCTCACGCCAGCGGCAGAGCGTTGCATGGCTCAAGCAGCGATCCGGCCTACACGGCACGCATCAATGCGGTCAACTTCGCGCTCGCCAACGATGACGGCGCAGGACAGCGCAATTACCGCAGCGCCGAGGTGATACTCATCGGCGTCTCGCGATCCAGCAAGACACCGACGTCGCTCTACATGGCGCTTCAGTACGGAATATTCGCGGCCAACTATCCGCTGGCCGAGGAGGACCTGGAGAGCGGCGTGCTGCCATCGGTACTGCTGCCCTACCGGAATAAGCTCTACGGACTCACGATCAAGCCGGACCGGCTGCAGCAGATACGCAGCGAGCGCCGGCCCGGCAGCCGCTACGCTTCCGCGCAGCAGGTGCAGTACGAGGTACGCACCGCACATACGATGCTCGAGCGGCTGAATGTGCCCTATCTCGACGTCACCGACTGCAGCATCGAGGAAATCGCCAGCCGGATTCTGGACCACATGGGATTGGACCGGCACGCGCGGATGTAGTGGCGCATGTAGCGGATCGGAGCGCCGCTGAATATGCGCGGCGTCACAGATTGCGTATGGCGCATCCCATAGACTGGCGAACGCCATGAGCGAGAAGAAAATCGTCGTCGGCAGTCCGCTGCCGTTTTCGGTCTTTGGTGCGGAAGGTCAACTGCTGCTCGCGGAAGGCGCCGTCGTCGAGACCGACCACACGCGACGGATGCTGCTGCTCAAGGGTGTGTATCACGACAGCAGCGAAGAAGACCAGCGCCCCGAGGAGAATCGCGAACCCGCCGGATCAAGCCCGCAGGCACCGCTGCTCGCACTTCGCCGTGACTACGGTGTGGCCAGCGTCGGACGCCGTTTTGCGCTGACCATCGCCTCCCCGGACAGCGATGAGAACTACAGCGCCTGGGTCATCGGCGTGCATGATCGGAGCATCATCGTGACCGCACCGCGCCGGACCAATGGCGCGCTGGTGACCTTCAAGCTTGGACAGGCATGCGTATGCCGCGCGTTCCAGATGACTTCGGCATTCCGCTTTCGCAGTACCGTCGCCCGGGTCGTCTTCGAGCCGTTTCCGCACCTGCATATCGAGGCGCCGCAACACGTCGAACGCCGCACCGTGCGCAATCGCCCGCGCGCCGCCGTGTTCGTCGATGTCACCATCGAGGCGCCGCTGCCGACCGCCGCGGTGATCGTGGACCTGAGCGTCAGCGGTGGACGCCTCGCGGTCGAGGAAGGCGTCAACTTCCTGCGCGGCCACGCACTTCGAATTGGCATGAAGATTCAATTGATCGATTCGACCTTCGATCTGACCCTCAAGGCCAATGTGGTTCGTGTATTCGGCGTCAGTGACGGGCGCCACCCCAAGGTTCACTTCTACGGCATCAGATTCGAGGGGTTAAGCGAACTGGAACGGCTCGTGCTTCACGGCTACGTCAGCGGCGAGCTTGCGCTGGAACTCAATTCGCTGTGGCAGCTGCTCTCCAGCGCGGCTCCCGCCGGCAACGAGCCCAGCGGCAAGACCTGATTGCTGCCGCGGCCGCCGCCTTTGGCCACAATGGGCGATAATGATGCGGCCATGCCGAGCACCGCCAGCCAGACCATCGATCGCGCGCAGCAGCACCTGGTGGTGGCCGCGTTGCGCAGCGTACTGAGCGCGGATTGTGTACTGCATCGGGAGGAGGACACCAGGTCCTACGAGTGCGACGGTCTGACGCTCTACCGCCAGGTGCCGATGGTAGTCGCGCTGCCGGAAACCGAATCGCAGATCGCGCAGGTGCTGAAGGTCTGTCACGACCGCCAGATCCCCGTCGTGCCGCGTGGGGCCGGTACCGGCCTCGCGGGCAGCGCGCTACCGCATGCCGGCGGAGTGCTGCTGTCGCTGGCGAAACTCAATCGCATCTTGGGCATAGATCCGCAGGCGCGCACGGCGACGGTGCAGCCGGGGGTGCGCAACCTGGCGATTTCAGAAGCCGCGGCCGCGCATCGGCTCTACTACGCGCCCGACCCCTCGAGCCAGATCGCGTGCACGATTGGCGGCAACGTCGCGGAGAACTCCGGCGGCGTGCACTGCCTCAAGTACGGACTGACGGTACACAATGTGCTGCGGGTGCGCGCCCTGACAATGGCCGGTGATGCAATTGAGTTCGGCGGATGCGCGCTCGATGCGCCAGGCCTGGATCTGCTGGCCGTGATCGTGGGCTCCGAGGGCATGCTCGCGGTTACCACGGAAGTGACCGTCAGACTTGTGCCGTTGCCGCAGCTCGCCCGATGCATCATGGCAAGCTTCGCGCAGGTCAGCGATGCCTGTCACGCTGTCGCGGCACTGATTGCCGCGGGGATCATTCCAGCGGGGCTGGAAATGCTCGACCAGGCCGCCTCTCGCCTCGTCGAGCCTTTCGCCCACGCCGGCTACGATCTGGACGCGGCGGCGGTGCTGCTGTGCGAATCCGATGGTACGCCCGAGGAGGTCGGCGCCGAGATCGATCACATGAGCGCGGTGCTGCGGGAATCCCACGCTACGCAGGTGCAGGTGTCGGGCAGCGAATCGGAGCGACTGCGCTTCTGGGCGGGCCGTAAGAATGCCTTTCCGGCCGCCGGTCGCGCGGCGCCGGCCTACTACTGCATGGACGGCACTATTCCGCGGCGCCACCTGGCCTCGATGCTGCTCGCCATCCAGGACATGGAGGCGAAGTACCGACTCAAATGCCCCAATGTGTTTCATGCCGGCGACGGCAATCTGCACCCATTGATTCTGTTCGATGACAGCGATGCGGATTCGGTGGCTCGCGCGGAAGCCTTCGGCGCCGAAATACTCGAGAAAACCGTGCAGCTCGGCGGCACGATCAGCGGCGAGCACGGCATCGGTGTCGAGAAGCTGGATCAGATGTGTACGCAATTCGATCGCGCAACGCTCGATGCGTTCTGCGGCATCAAGCGCGCATTCGATCCGAGCGGGCTGCTCAACCCCGGCAAAGTGGTGCCGACGCTGCATCGCTGCGGCGAATTCGGCAAGCGGCGCGGCAGCGTACCGGCGCAATTCGCCGACCTGCCGCGGTTCTGATGGACGAGGCAGTCGAGGCCCTCGCCGAGAAGATCCGTGCCGCCGCGTCAGCACGCACGACGCTGCGCATCCGTGCCGGCGGCAGCAAGGATTTCTACGGCAATCCGCACCACGGCGCAGTGCTCGATCCGCGCGCGGCCGCCGGCATCGTCGCCTACGAACCCACCGAGCTGGTGTTGGTAGCGCGCTGCGGCACGACGCTGGCCGAGATCGAAGCACAGCTCGAATCGCACGCACAGATGCTGGCCTTCGAGCCGCCGCGGTTCGGTGCCGGCGCCACGATAGGCGGCTGCATCGCCTGCGGCCTGGCAGGTCCGCGGCGCGCGTCGGCGGGCTATGCTTATGGCGGCGTGCGCGACTTCGTGCTCGGTGCCAGGCTCCTGGATGGGCGCTCGCAGCTGCTCTGTTTCGGCGGCATGGTCATGAAAAACGTTGCCGGCTACGATGCCGCAAGGATGCTGGTTGGCTCTCTGGGTGTGCTCGGTGTCATCGTGGAGGTGTCGCTGAAGGTTGTTCCAAAGCATGCGGTGGAGACCACGCTGCAATTCTCGATGGCCGAGAGTGCCGCCCTGAATCAGCTGAACACCTGGGGCGGCCAGCCGCTGCCGATATCGGCTTCGGCGTGGCAAGCTGAAAGACTTTGGGTACGGCTGTCCGGATCGGCCGCAGGCGTTACGTCCGCGGCCGCAAGACTGGGCGGCGAGCGCCTCGATCACGCATTCGCCGCGCAGAGCTGGCACGGCCTGCGCGAGCAGACCGATACCTTCTTTGCCGGCGATGCACCGCTGTGGCGGCTCTCTGTGCCCTCGACCGCGGCGCCGCTGGCCCTGGGGCAGCGGCAACTCATCGAGTGGGGCGGCGCGCAGCGCTGGATCCGCTCCGATCTGCCGGCCGCAGAAATCCGCGCCCGCGCACACGAGTTGAGCGGTCACGCCACGCTGTTTCGCGGCGGCAACCGATCAGCGGGTGTGTTCTCGCCGCTGAGCTTAGGACTTGCGGCCATTCATCAACGCCTGCGCAGTCAATTCGATCCCTTTGGGCTCTTTGATGCCGGACGCCTGTTCCCGGATACGCCTCATGCAGATCACCCTCGCTGAATTTATCCGCGACACCCCGGAGGGCGATGAGGCCGCGGACATCCTGCGCCGCTGCGTCCACTGCGGGTTCTGCACGGCTACCTGCCCCACCTACCAGATCCTCGGCGACGAACTCGATGGCCCGCGAGGGCGCATTTATCTGATCAAACAGATGCTCGAAGGCGCCCGACCCACGCATCGCACCCAACAGCATCTTGACCGCTGCCTGACTTGCCTGAACTGTGAGACCACCTGCCCGTCCGGCGTCCAGTACGGGCGGCTGGTCGACATCGGACGCCAGGTGGCCCGGGAGCGCGCGCCGCGGCCGTGGCATGCGCGCCTCTGGCGGGCGCTGATTCGCGGGTTCTGCGCGGGTCCGCTATTTGCGCCGGCGCTGGGGCTGGCGCGCGTGCTGCGCCTGATCCCGCCGCCCCGCGAGCCCGGCGCCTGGCCGACAGCCAGGCATGCGCGCCGCATGCTGCTGCTGACAGGCTGCGTACAGCCGAGCATGGCGCCCAACATCAATGCCGCCACCGCACGGGTGTTCGACGCGCTGGGTATCGAGCTCCTCGTTGCCGCGGGCAGCGGCTGCTGCGGAGCCATCCGTCATCACACGGACGACCCGATTGGCGGGCTGGCCGATGCCCGCCGCAATATCGATGCCTGGTGGCCACACATCGAATCCGGCGTGGAGGCCATCGTCATGAACGCTTCCGGCTGCGGCTCCATGACGCGCGAATACGGCCATCTGCTGCGCCTGGATCCTCTTTACGCGGCCAAGGCCGCGCGCGTGAGTGCCCTCACCCGGGATGTGGCCGAGGTACTGCCGGCACTGATGACGCCGCGGTTGCCGCAATTGGCTCGTGGCAGGTCCGAACGGGTCGTGTTCCATCCGCCCTGCACGCTGCAGCATGCTCAGCGGATTCGAGGCGTGGTCGAAACCCTGCTGCGCGATTGCGGCGCACAGGTAATGCCGGTCATGGACAGCCATCTGTGCTGCGGCTCGGCAGGCACCTATTCGCTGCTGCAGTCCGGATTATCCGCGCAGTTGCGCGATCGCAAGCTTGACGCCCTGCTGGCGGGCGCACCGGAGACGATTCTCTCGGCCAATGTGGGCTGCATTGCCCACCTGGCCGCCAGGGCGCCGGTCACAGTCCAGCATTGGATCGAGTGGGTAGATGCGAGACTTGCGGCCTCGGAGGCTCTCATATGAATCTGCCATCATATCCAGCATAGTCAGAATGCACCCAACCCGAGGGCTATAGCGCGGATTTTGTTACAATTCGCCGGTCCCGATTGGAAGCCCTACTTACCCCCTCTGTCTTGAGTTGCAGCAATGGTTGATCAGATCGAAAAGATCATCGGTCGGTATCGCGGACAGCCCGGCCCGCTGCTCATAGTGCTGCATGCAATCCAGGAAGAATTCGGCTATATCCCAGAGGAAGCAGAGCCCGTGGTCGCTGAGGGACTGAATCTTTCGCGCGCCGAAGTCCATGGGGTCGTGACTTTCTATCATTTCTTCCGCCACCACCCGCCCGGACGGCATGTGGTGCAGATCTGCCAGGCGGAGTCGTGCAAATCCATGAATTCCGACAAGCTGACCGAGCACGCACGGCGGACGCTCGGAATCGAAATGAACCAGACCACGCCTGACGGTCAGTTCACGCTCGAACCGGTGTACTGCCTGGGCAATTGTGCCTGCTCGCCCGCCATGATGGTCGACGGCCAGATCTATGGCCGACTCACCAATGCGCGTTTTGACGCGGTGTTGGCCGAGCATCGCCGGGCCGCGGACGGCGACGTTCAGTGAGCGTCACGGTCTACATTCCCAGAGACTCCGCAGCGCTCTCGGTGGGCGCGGATCGGGTTGCGCGGGCCATTGCCGAGGAGGCCGAGGCGCGCCAGCTTACGGTTCATATCAAACGCAACGGATCGCGCGGTCTGCTGTGGCTAGAGCCGATGGTCGAGGTCGAAACAGCGGCCGGTCGAATCGCTTATGGCCCGGTCGAGCCGGCAGATGTCCACTCGCTGTTCGAAGCCAACTTCCTGCAGGGCGGCCAACACGCGTTGCACCATGGACTGACCGAACAGATTCCGTATTTCAAGAGCCAGCAGCGACTCACCTTCGCCCGCGTGGGGCTGATCGAGCCGGCCAACCTGCAGGACTACATCGCGCACGAAGGCTATCGCGGCCTGAAACAGGCGCTGCAGATGAGCGGCGCCCAGATCGTGCAGGCCATCACCGACTCGGGACTGCGCGGCCGCGGCGGCGCGGCCTTTCCGACCGGCATCAAGTGGAAGACGGTGCTCGATGCCTCCGCAGCGCAAAAGTACGTCACCTGCAACGCGGACGAAGGCGACTCGGGCACCTTTGCCGATCGCATGCTCATGGAGGGCGACCCGTTCACCCTCATCGAAGGCATGACCATCGCCGGCATTGCGGTCGGAGCCACGCGTGGCTTCATCTATCTGCGCGCGGAATATCCGCACGCACATCGGACACTCAACGAAGCCCTGGCCGTGGCCTACGGCGCCGGCTACCTGGGCGACAACATTCTCGGCAGCGGAAAGCGCTTCGACCTCGAGGTGCGGCTCGGTGCCGGCGCCTACATCTGCGGCGAAGAGACCTCGATGCTCGAGAGCCTAGAGGGACGGCGCGGCGAGGTGCGTGTGCGACCGCCGTTACCGGCCATCAAGGGCCTGTTCGGCATGCCCACGATCGTGAACAACGTCATCTCGCTCGCGAGCGTGCCGATCATCCTGGATAAGGGCGCCGCTTTTTATCAGAACTTCGGCAGCGGCAAGTCGCGCGGAACGCTGCCCATCCAGCTGGCCGGCAACCTCAAGCGGGGCGGTCTGGTCGAGCGCGCCTTCGGCGTGTCGTTGCGGGAACTGTTGTACGACTATGCCGACGGCGCAGCTTCCGGTCGTCCGCTGCGGACCGTGCAGATTGGTGGACCTCTGGGTGCCTATGTGCCGGCATCGCAATTCGACGTGGCGGTGGACTATGAGGCGTTGAGTGGTATCGGCGCGCTCCTCGGGCACGGTGGCATCGTCGGTTTCGACGACACGGTCGACATGGCGCACATGGCGCGCTACGCGATGGAATTTTGCGCGGTCGAGTCCTGTGGCAAGTGCACACCGTGCCGGATCGGGTCGACACGCGGCGTCGAAGTCATTGATCGCATTATGTTTGGTGTCAATCGAGAACAGGATCTGACGCTTCTTGAAGAGTTGTGTGACACGATGTTAAATGGTTCGCTCTGCGGACTCGGGGGCATGACGCCGTTCCCGGTGCAAAGCGCCCTGAAACACTTCAGGGAAGACTTCCTCAAATTCCGTAACCCCTAGCGAAACGACTATGTATTCACTACATCACCACGACCTTGGAACGCCCGCGAGCGACAGCACGCAGCAGGTGACGGTCGAGATCGATGGCCACAGCGTCACCGTTCCGGCTGGTACATCCATCATGCGTGCCGCCGCGAGCATCGGCGAGCAGATCCCCAAGCTCTGCGCCACGGATTCGCTCAAGGCTTTCGGCTCCTGCCGGCTCTGCCTGATCGAGATCGAGGGGCGCAAGGGCTATCCGGCCTCCTGCACCACGCAGGTGGCCGAAGGGATGAAGATCCGCACCCAGAGCGAGAAACTCTCGACACTGCGCCGCGGCGTCATGGAACTCTACGCCTCGGATCATCCTGCCGAGCTGCTCAATGGCTCGCCGCTGCGCACCGAAATCCGCGACATGGCGCACCAGCTCGGCGTCACGGGCGAAACGCGCTACGGCTATGACGGCGAGCGCCATACGAATATCGCCAAAGATGAGAGCAACCCCTATTTCACCTTCGATCCCAATGCCTGCATCGTCTGTTCGCGCTGCGTTCGCGCCTGCGATGAAATCCAGGGCACGCTGGCCCTGACCGTCGAGGGGCGCGGATTCAAATCGCGCGTGGTCGCCAGCCAGGACGAACCGTTCGTCGAGTCCGAATGCGTCTCCTGCGGTGCCTGCGTCGAGGCCTGCCCGACCACGGCACTCACCGAGAAGAGCCTCATTGCGGCAAAGCCGGTGGAAACCTCGACGACCACCACCTGCGCCTACTGTGGCGTCGGCTGTTCCTTCCAGGCCGAACTCAGCGACGGGGAAGTCGTGCGCATGGTTCCGAACCGAGCAGGTCGCGCCAACGGCGGTCACGCCTGTGTCAAGGGACGATTTGCCTACGGCTATGCCTTCCATGAGGATCGCATCCTCAAGCCCATGATCCGGGCCAAGATTACCGACCCCTGGCGTGAAGTGTCATGGGAGGAAGCCATCGGCTATGCGGCCTCCGAGTTCAAGCGCATCCAGGCCAAGTACGGCAAGTACTCGGTGGGCGGCATCACCTCGTCACGCTGCACCAACGAAGAAGCCTACCTGGTGCAGAAGCTCGTGCGCGCGGCCTTCGGCAACAACAATGTCGATACCTGCGCGCGCGTGTGCCATTCGCCCACTGGCTATGGCCTCAAGAACACGATGGGTGAGTCGGCCGGTACGCAGGAGTTCGCCTCGGTCATGAAGGCCGACGCGATCATTCTCGTCGGGGCCAACCCCACCGAGGGGCATCCGGTGTTCGGCTCGCAGCTCAAGCGCCGCCTGCGCCAGGGTGCGAAATTCATCGTGATAGATCCGCGCCAGATCGCACTGGTGCGCACGCCGCACATCGAAGCCGACTATCACCTGCAGCTGCGACCGGGAACCAACGTCGCGATCATGAACGCGATCGCGCACGTGGTGGTCACCGAAGGGCTCGCGAAGGACGCCTTCGCCGAAGAGCGCTGCGAAATCGAGTCCTACCGCCGCTGGAAGGAATTTGTGGCGCACCCGGACCGCTCGCCCGAGGCGACGGCGGATGTGACCGGCGTGCCGGCCGAGATGGTACGCGGCGCAGCGCGGCTATATGCCAGCGCCAAAAATGGCGCCATTTACTACGGCCTGGGCGTCACCGAGCACAGCCAGGGCACGACCACGGTCATGAGCATCGCGAATCTTGCCATGGCCACGGGCAACCTCGGCCGCGAAGGCGTGGGTGTCAATCCGCTGCGCGGACAGAACAACGTCCAGGGCTCCTGCGACATGGGTTCCTTCCCGCACGAGCTCACTGCATATCGGCACATTTCCGACAACAAGACGCGCGCGCTGTTCGAGGCCAACTGGGGTGTCACGCTCGACCCCGAGCCGGGCCTGCGCATCCCGAATATGTTCGAGGCGGCGCTCGATGGCAGCTTCAAGGGCATGTACATCGAAGGCGAGGACATGGCGCAATCCGATCCGAACACGCTGCATGTCACCTCGGCCTTCTCCGCCATGGAGTGCGTCGTGGTGCAGGATCTGTTCGTGAACGAGACCGCCAAGTACGCGCACGTGTTCCTGCCGGGCGCCACCTTCCTGGAGAAGGACGGTACCTTCACCAACGCCGAACGGCGTATCTCGCGCGTTCGCAAGGTGATCGAGCCGCGCGCCGGCTACGGGGACTGGGAAGTCACCTGCCTGCTGTCGAAGGCGCTCGGCTACCCGATGAACTACAACCATCCCTCCGAGATCATGGACGAAATCGCTTCCCTGACACCGACCTTCACCGGCGTGAGCTTCGAGAAGATCGACAAGCTGGGCAGCATCCAGTGGCCGTGCAACGCCGCGGCACCCAGCGGCACCCCGACCATGCACATCGATCACTTCGTGCGTGGCAAGGGCAAGTTCTTCGTCACCGAGTACGTGGCGACCAGCGAACGCAGCACCAGCCGCTTTCCGCTGTTGCTGACCACAGGCCGCATCCTGAGTCAGTACAACGTCGGTGCGCAGACGCGCCGCACGCACAACATCGTCTGGCACGATGAGGACCGGCTGGAAATCCACCCGGACGATGCCGAAACGCGCGGCATCAAGACCGGCGACTGGGTCGGCATTGCCAGCCGCGCCGGCGATACGGTGATGCGTGCCATCCTGACGGAGCGTGTTCAGCGCGGCGTCGTGTACACGACCTTCCACTTCCCCGAGTCCGGTGCCAACGTCATCACCACCGAAAGCTCGGACTGGGCCACCAACTGCCCGGAGTACAAGGTGACGGCCGTGCAGGTGGTCAAGGTCAATCAGCCTTCGGAATGGCAGAAGCGCCACCAGGAATTGACCGAGCGGCAGCGCAAGATCGTGCGGGAGCACAGTGTCAGCCAGTTCTGATGCTGCCAGTTCCCATACGGTGATCGCCACACCGACGTCGAGCCCGCTCTACGCCGAGGTTCCTGTACAGCGCTGGATCGACGGCCGGACCGAGCAGGCGCTCGACCGCGTGGCCGAAGAGGAACCGGTTGCCCTGACCTATCAGCGCACGCCGCACGTGGTCATGCTCACGACACCAGCTGATCTGGAGGATCTCGGTGTCGGCTTTACGTTAAGCGAAGCGGTGGTCGAGCGTCCGGAGGAAATCAAATCCGTGGAAGTCATCCGCGATGCCGGCGGCATCGAAGTGCGCATCGGCATCGCAGGCGAGCGTTTCGCGGCGCTGCTGAATCGGCAGCGGAATCTCACCGGACGGACCGGCTGCGGACTGTGCGGTGCCGAGACCATCGAGCAGGCCATTCGCCATCCCGCTCCCGTTCAGGGCGGCCCGGTCATTTCGCTGGCGGAGCTGCACCAGGCACTGGTTGAATTGCAGGACCGCCAGCCGCTGAATGCGCAGACCGGCAGCGTGCACGCGGCCGCCTGGGCACTGCCGGGCAAGGGTATTCAGCTCGTGCGTGAAGACGTCGGCCGCCACAATGCGCTCGACAAGGTCATTGGTGCCCTGACGCGTGCCGGCGTTGATTGCGGCACCGGCTACCTCCTCATTACCAGCCGAGCCAGCTACGAAATGGTGCAGAAGGCCGCGACGGTGGGCATTGCCCTGCTGGCCGCGGTTTCCGCGCCGACCGCGCTGGCAATCCGCCTGGCGCGCGAAACCCAGCTTACGCTGGTGGGATTTGCACGCGCCCATCGGCACGTGGTGTACGCCAATCCACAACGACTGCTGGCATGATCGTCTATGCACATTGAACAACTCGTGACCATGGCGAATGACATCGCCAATTTCTTCCGCGGCGCCAGCGATCCCGGTGCCGAGGCCCGCAACGTCGCCGACCATCTGCGTCGATATTGGGATCCGCGCATGCGCAAGCAGATCATTGCGCACTTCGACGCCGGCGGATCAGGACTCAGCGATCTGGCGCGCGAAGGGGTGGCTCAACTCGAGCGCGCACCAGGCGTCTCAAGCGCGACCGGCGAGATGTCCTCCGGCTAGCAACGGCTAGTTCGGGAGACCGAACTCGCGCAGCGCGGGCAGGAAGTTCTCGTTGCGGTGACCGGGCCGCGTCAGTTTGATGAGCACGTAGCGCTGCAGCGGGGCCAGTCCCGCCCACTGCGGCAGGGTCAACGGGCTACGGCCCTCGGCAGCGAAGTAATCGCCAACCTGTACGGGAATCCGTGATGCGTCTAGCCATTCGGGATGCGACTCGACCGCAAGGTCGCTGGCCTTGTCGCCCGTGCGCGCCTCGATCACCGCGACCAGGTAGTCGTGGTAGGCGTGTCGATCCACCGCCGTATCGCAGGGCCGCAGCAGCAGCTGATCGCGCTCCTCGCGCCCCAGCTTGTTCCACTGCTTGAGCGACACCTTGACGCCGACATTGTCGAGCTTCAGGCGCACCGACATTGGAATGCAGTAAAGCGCGCCGGCGAAATCCGATTCGAAGTCGAAGATGACGGGTGGCTCAGCCATGGCGGCCAGTTTACGCTGCGCCCCGGGACAAAGCAGCGCAATCCATGCCCGACGACGCAATCTCAGCGGATTGGAGTTGAACGGACATTCACGGCTAGAACTCGTGCTGCGCGTCCCATCTATGCTGATTCACTGACCACCCGTCACGGTCTTCAAAATGCCGCTGCCAAAATTGCCTACGAGCCACGCGGTATTAGCGTCAACAGCCGACATTGAAGTCACCTCTACGGAGTAGTCCTGCTGAGCTACCCAAGGTGTCTGCGCGACCAACGTGCCCTTTGCGTCAGAAAATTCGAGCTTCCAGACAGTATTCGCTGTACTGCCATAGCTGGCGCCGATCCATACAGTGACGTTACCGGCGCCGTCAGCGACGGCCGTCAATGCTGCAAATGTCGCATTCGCATCGGGCGATGCGAGCTCGTTCCATGCGCCCCACGAGCCGTCGGGGTTTTGCTGTGCCCAGATCAACACTCCCTTGTCGGACACGCTCCACATTGTCGCGGTACGAGCCGTCACAGAGCCCGTCAACACGACCCCTTCCAGATCATCGGTCACGTTGGGATCAGCTCTGCTTTGCCAGGTCGCCCCATCGGTCGCATACAGAATCGTCCCGCCCGCGCCGACGATCCAGGCAGTGCCGGTGTCGGTGCCAGCATTGCTTGCCCAATCGTCTCCCAGGGCAACGCCCAGCAAGTTCGGCGAATTTGGTTGACCGTATATTTGGGACTGCCAGGGGGAGCCGTTCGTCTCATTGCCAGTGATGGAATTGTCACTCAATGTTATGGCGCCGCCATTGCCCACAGCAATGGCGGCGCGGTACGTGGACGAGAAACCCGTCACCGCTTCGCTGACCGCACTTACTGCTGTGAGATTGGCAGTAGTACCGGACACCTCCACGTAGGAACCTGCGAATAGCTCGTTCGAGACGATGAGGCCCTGATACCCCACTGCAAAAAAGCCGTTCTGGACAAAGGGGATTGGGGCCGCAGCTATCGCGTTGAAGAGGCTGGACTGTTGCGAGAAATCTGATGTGTATTCGACGCTCCAGGTTACCCCTCCATCCTGGGTTTCGATTACCGATCCGTCGGCGGTCGCGGCTACGGCGGAAGCCCGGGTGATCGCAGCGATTGCTACAGGTCCCGAACCGTTAGGGTTTGGAGTCTCTTGAGTTAGCAACGAGAACTGGGCCGGTCCGTTTATCGTGGCGTAGAGGAGTCCATTCAAATCCACAGCATTGTTGTTGTCATAGGCTGCAAGACTGGTAACGTCAACGCCTGCTGAGCCGCTGGTGCTCCATGTTTGACCGCCATCGGAGGACTCATAGTCGCCACTGGGTCCCGATTCACTCGCATTCTGGTAGACCCAGACCGCGTGCGCTGCCGTGGCACTACCGGACGTCGTCGTGGGATTCGTTGCCACGGACACCCCGGAGAAGAACCCGTTCACCCCCAGGTTCGACACTACGTTGGTAAATTGGCCGCTTCCGTCTGCCGGGGCCTTTAGTATCGAGTCATTTCCCACGACCCAGAGAATCCCGCCGCTGTGGTCAATTGCGATTCCCAGATAGTAGTCGAGCTCACAATGATTGCCGCCGCAGTTTGCCGTCTGCGACGTCTGCAGCTTGGTTTGCTGCGCGGAACCGCTGGCGTTGATCGAGAATTGTCGCACATAGCCTGTATAGGTGTATTCGGGATTTCCGGGTTGAGCCTGTACCCAAGTATCCGTGATCGCCCACGCGCTGGTGGCACTGACACTGGCAACGCCCTCACAGTCCTCCGTCTGGGTACCCACCGTCTCCAGGCAGTGATACGCCTGAATCCATGACGGTGTCCCTGATGCGGCGGAGACCTGGTAGATACCAGCTACATTGGCGGGACCGAAATCCTCGACGCTTAACCAGGCCGTTGCGCCGTCGACCGGGCTGACGCTGGTCCAGATAATCTGATGATTCGTATTGTCTGCCGACCAGCTGGCTGGAAGCTTGACCGGGCTCCACTTTTGCCCACCATTGCTCGTTAACAGTAGTACCACGCTCCCGGAAGCCGATACGCCCCACGCCCACGCAGTCTGGGAATCGAGGACAGCCAACCCATCGAGCGTCTGAATGCTGGTCCATGCACCGGAAAGAGCCTGCGACGACCACGTATTTCCGCCATCGAAGGACTTGAGCAGCGTCGCGGAAGGCTCCGCGATGGCCCACAGAACATAGTCGGTGCCTTGCAGCGCCAGCGCCTGCAGGCCTCCCATGGGCTTTGGACTCTGCCAGCACCATCCTATCCCAGCGGAGGCCCCCGAGCAGATGTCGCCGGACACACTGCGCAGGTCATACTGACTCACAACCAATGGCGACGCGAGCACCGCCGTATCCTGAAGATTCGTTACCGTATCGGTACACGTTACCTTCGGGTGATAAGGCTGGCTCGCGCTGGTGGCAGTTGTATAGGTGTGCTCGGTGGATGGGCTTGACTGCGGCTGCGTCGCAGCGGACGAATAGCCGTCGTCAAATTCCCACGTGTAGGTCAGAGCATTCGGACCCGTGCAGTTCGCGGTGAAAGTAACGGGACTGAGAACCGAGGCCTGATAAGTACTGGCCGTGAAGCTTGTGATACTTGGCGCCGGTTCGGTTTTATTTGATGAATCCCCGGTCGATCCACCACAGCCGAACAAGCTGCCGAACGCGACCAATACAGTCAGTCCACGCACGATCCGGCGGTAGTGCTTTGCGATTCGCATCATAGATTCAGCTCCCAGTGGCCACTCCGGACATCTACGGTTCCGGTTCGGCGCCGTCTCAGAACTCTTGGTAGTATTGTCCAGACATCAAGACACTCTTGGTGCTCGCCGTCGCCGATCTCAAAATGAAGCGCGTATGCCGAGGGTGAATCCTTGCGTGATGTCCCTCAGATCGGTGGTGGTGTACTGCGACTGCACATTTGCGTCGCTGGTAACCGCCAAACCGTAATTCCTGGTCTTGACCGTTTGGGTGCGATACCCCGCGGTAAGTGTGACCGGTCGGCGTCCCGATGCCGTACGCCCTATCGCATAGGAAATTCCGAATTCGCTCACGATGTAGGTTGCGTCTAACGACGTGTGCTTCGAGGCATCCGGCGCGTCCGCTGGCAGATCCACGGTGAAAAATCCGTAGCCAAATGTTCCGTACAGATTCAACCCTGGAGTCGGCATCGGCACCGATGCATTCAGGCCGACAACCGGTCCCGACCATTTGTACGTGTCTCCGTACTCCTGCTTGAGCTCCTTGTAACCGGCCGTCAGCGCCAGCCCAGGCAATAGGGCGTACCCAAGGCTCGCATCGGTTTCGGTTCGAGTGGCGGAAACGCCGGTGAGTGGCCCGGCTGGTTCGGCGCCCACCAGCAAATATCGCGTATCGATCATATAACTCGCCGCGACCACCCACTTGCCGTAGCCAACACTTACAGTCGGGATCCAAGACGCCTGCGTCCCGCTGTTAATCGGTATGACCACCTGATTGCTGGCGTTGTTATACGATTTTTGATCAAGGCCCCAACTGGTCCAGGTGTTGACCCATGCTTTGGCTCCCACTGTGAGAATCGGAGACTCCCCATCCGCCAGGGCCGCGGAGGTGAGCAATAGCGTTCCCATGAGGCAAACGCGCCCGCACGCCTTGGGCACGCTGATCTGTGTACATTTCATGATTGAATCCGACTCACGAGATTTGAATTGGTAAATGGTGACGAAACCGATTACAAACATCCTCCAGAATCCTCGACCGCGGACGCTGCTGATTAGAAGTTTGGTGGCACAAACGCATCGTCTTGTCTGTTCCTTGCTTTTTTGTCTGCTTCCTTCCTGGCCGCTTCGTCTTTTCTGCGCTGGTCGTCTTCCATCTTCGCGAATTTCTTATTTGCGATATCCAACTCAGCCTGCACCTGCTCGCCAGACGCGACGCGCACTTCCAGCGCCTTGACTTTGGCGTCCTGTTGTTCGAGTTCTGTGCATCTAAGGAGGCAGTATTGGCCACCGAAATTCTTATATAGCGCCGGCTGCTGGACGCGGCCAAGTTGGTTGGCGTCCCGCTGTACCCCGCTGCTCACGCTGTCGAACAAATCATTCACGGAACCTTCTTCCCGAAGGTGAGCCAGAAGATTCTTGGTCAGAATTCCATTGCGCCCTACTCCGTCCAGAGCAAGGCTGTTGGCGGCGGTTGCAAAGAACACAACCGTGGAGTCCGGAATGTCGGTTACCTGGGCCAGCCCCTGCGCCAGGGACCTCGATGAGGGCGGCAGGGGATTCTCCCTGCAGGCATCGAGGACTACTATATTGAGATATGCGTGCGACTGACGCAGTTGGGTCATTACGTAGGAGAGACCGACTGATTCGCCCGTGACCGAGGATTCGGATTGCAATTGCGCGGCTGTGGGTATCAGGTAGTTTTCGCCGTTGATCTGAACCGCATGTCCCGCGTAGTAGATGAAGCTCACGGTGCCTGGTGTGAGCGTATCGGCAAAGTCCTGAATCGCAGCGCGCATCTGGACCCGCGTCCGCATGTTGAGATAACAACTGGTGGCAAAGCCAAGTTGATTCAACGCCCGGCACATGTCCTGCGCATCGGTGGTCGGGTTCTTCAGAATATTCGCTGCCTCATAGTCAGCGTTACCGATAACAAGCGCGGCTTTCGCAACGGGTACCGAATTAGTCGGCTGAATAGCAAACGACGTTTGAAACAACAGTAAAACAAGCGCGGGCGCGATTATGTGGCGAAGGAGGCCGCGCATTCGACTGTAGCGCCTGCATGGCATGACAGTTGGCCGGTTCCAGTTCATCGAGAGACCCGTTCCAGATGCAAAAACCCACGACTCGCTTGTTAGTTTTTTGTGCTGTCGGTTGAGGCAACCGAGCAACTCCACCGTCGAGTTCTTAGTCTGCGAGACATACGCTATCACAGCGGCAACTGCGAGTGTGCCCTACAGGCGGATCGTTGGTCGCGTCGGACTAATCCGTAATCAATTCGTAATACGTAGAATTCGCAATGACGACATAAACGCGCGCCAGACAGCAGGCCAACGTGAGCAACTGAACTCACGGCTCTAGGGCACGTGTCGCGACGCACAACAGGGCTTGGTTTGACCAGCGCTTGCGCACGACTTCAGCCCGCTGTGCCAATTCGATAGAATCATGGGTGGGTATTGCGTGCGTTAGCCAAAAGGGATTGGGAGACAAAGAGCGTGCGCCTTCTAAAGTCAGTGACGGCTGTTGGTGCAGTCTGCTTTCTTGGGTGCCACTTCGCGACAGCGGGGGATCCACTGGGCGTGGCGGAGGTCATTGGCGGCATTTCCGCGAACTGGCCGGACGCGTCATTTTCAATCGAAGTCGCGGGACCATCCAACGGGCAGGCACTGGTAGGACGGCCCATTGAGATTGAATACGAAGCTTCATTGCCCGGATATCTGACCTATTTGCGTGTTTCCAGCCACGGAGACATGACCCTAGTACGTGACTCCGATTCCGTGAGCAAAGCCAACGGAATGGTCCAATATCCGGTTGAGGAGCCTCTGGGGAATGAACAGGTGCTGGTGCTGTTCTCAAATTCTCCGCTAAACGCACTGTTTTCTGACTTTGGGAGTTCGAAAGCAGTTGGCAGCAATCGCGATAGCGCTGCCGCAATCGTCAATCGACTGGAGCAGCTTAAAGGTCAAAATATCAAGTTTGCAGTCCGTCGGTACCGCTACGAAGTGACAACACCCGCGGGCGGTACGGAATACACCACGCGTGGCTTGGCGTTTACTGTTCTCGGCGGCGCGACCAGCGCCACAGCACCCGATAGCCAGTCATTGAAATGCTCGAGCAGTCATTGGGTGACCGACAGAAACAAAGGCACCGCTGTTCCCGCACACATCGAATTTGAATTCGATTCTGATCAACTCACTCCGCAAGGCAAGCGCGATCTGGATGTGTGGGGCACTGTACTGAACACAGAACCTCGGAACTCCAGAGTGGTTCTGCAGGGGAATACTGACGCCGTCGGGACGGATGAGTACAACATGCGGCTGTCTGCGCGTCGGGCGGAAGCGACAAAGCAATACCTGCAACAGTATTTTGCGGTGGCTCCATCGCGGCTCGATACGGTCGGTATGGGGAAGGAGAATCCGATCATGCCGAACGACAACGACGCCAATCGGGCCTGCAATCGGAGGGTCGATTTTATAATCTCTACGCCACCGTTGCCGGATACCAGACACTAGCGGTGATTCACCCATAGATCGGCATCAGGCCAGGCGACCGTAGATTTCGCGCAACGGAATCCGGTGGCATCGTCAGGGAAATCACTCGGCGCGTAACGACGAACCGCCGCACGATTGTCGGCCAGGTTGCGCTGGTGCCATGATCCGCCCTTGAGTACCTTGCCCGTGACGGGCTCGTTCCCTGCTCCCTGGGCACCATGATCGGTATTCGCCCATTGCCAAACCACGGCTGACAGGTCTCGATAGCGACCTCCAATACCCTCTGACACCCCGCTGCCAGCCGCCGGCAACCCGCTCAACTGCGGTGGTGCCTGGCTGATGTCATTTCCCCAGGGGAATAGCTGCCGTTCGGGTCCTCGTGCTACGTATTCCCATTCGTCCTCGGTCGGCAAACGTTCCCCTTTCCAACTGCAGTAAGCCTGGGCATCCTTGAAATCCACGGCGACCACCGGCCAATCGTCCAGCGCGCGCTCGAGCGTTACGGCATTTCGCCAACTGCCATTGCGTACCGGCGCTATGGTATCGCCCGTATTGCGATAGGCGAACCCGCGTACCTCGGCTCCGGTCCGATAGGACCGTGCCTCGACAAACTGCCGAAATTGAGCCACCGTCACCAATCCGCTATCCATTTCGAACGGGATAAGCTCGGCTTCGCGAAACTGCTCATCGGCGTAGCGGTCAACCGCACAATCGCGTGAATATTTCTCGCACAGGACGATGGCCTCCCGTATTTCCGAATATTTGCTTCCGAGTTTCACTCGACGCGGCGCCGTTTGAATCAACCTGCGCAGATCGGGTTCGATTTGTGCGCCGCCCGATGTTGCCAGGCCACGCTCGATACCGAGGAAGGAAATCAGATCGGGACTTTCGCGATTGCCGCCCGGGCTGGCGGCGGTTGGTGGCGGGACCGATACGGACTGGGTTCGCGCTTTGAAGAACCAATTGCCGATGTATTGCCGGGGGCCGTTTAAAAACAGCGTCGATGCCACTGCGACCGAGACTGCGGCGAACGCGGCGGCCAACCAATTTAATCGGAACCGCCGCGGATTGGCCTGAGAGGTATCCAGAACCAACGCCTGGATGAATTCCTCTACGCGTTGCGTGCGCTGCTCGCGATCGAACGCCATGGCCCGCGCAAGCGCCTGGTTCTGGCGCATCGAGAGCCCGGCGACTCGCGGGCACGCCAGTTGCCGCTGGCGCGCCAGCTCGGCGTCCGCAACCGAGTCGCCGAATGGGTGCTGGCCGGTCAGGAGCTCGAACACCACGCAGGCGAGTGCGAAGATGTCATCGCTGCAATGGGGCTGGTAGTCCGCCATGGCGTTCTTCTGCCATGCCCGAATCATCTCAGGACTGGCGTAGCGTGGCGTGATTCCTACCGGTGTTCCGGTCTCGGAACGCCGCCTGTCGCCACGGGCGGCGCGGGCAATACCGAAATCAAGAATTTTGGCGGTGAAAGCGCTGGTTATGAAGACGTTCGAGGGCTTGAAGTCGCAGTGAATCACTCCTCGCTTATGCGCATAGGCGAGTCCGTCTCCCATTCCCTCCACCAGCGATCGGGCCAGCTGCCATGGCATGCCCTGTGCGTAATCCTCATCCAGCAGCTCATTTAGCGTTTTGCCTTCCAGATATTCCATCGTCATGAACAGCAGCTCACCGTCCTGCTGGCAGTCGATGGCGCGAACGATGTTCTGATGGACCAGCACGCGGGTTCTGCGCACCTCTTCCAACACCGCGCCACGATAGTCGCGGGCTTCCGGTCGCAGGATCTTTATCGCCAGGTACTGGCGGGACTCGTCGTGCTTTTGTTCGCGGGCAATTCGTTCTTCTTCGAGGTCGCGTGCCCGGAACACAAATCCCATCCCACCGGCCCCAATCTTGCGCTCGAGCAAATAGCGATTCTTCAGGACCCTTCCTTCCGAGACGGCTCCGCTCTCCGTTGGAGGTGTGGCATCCGGCGCGGCTTTGCGGCCGTCATCCGTTTGTCCGCGAGCTGCGGTTTTGTCATCCGGACCGCCGTCGGTATCTACCACTATCGAATACCTGGAAAAGCCGCCCGCCACTTTCTAAAGCGGCGTCGGAAGCCGCCCTCGGGCGGTTTGGTTGCGTCCTTTGGGAGACGGATTATGCTCGA
>Ga0302320_10002064_pt1 | contig 47826 bp, 42 predicted proteins | sample Bog_T0_3_FD_202130 | JGI IMG/M metagenome (GOLD analysis project Ga0302320, IMG submission 202130) | Peat permafrost microbial communities from Stordalen Mire near Abisko, Sweden - Bog_T0_3 | ecosystem: Environmental > Terrestrial > Soil > Wetlands > Peat | place: Sweden: Abisko, Stordalen Mire... | reverse complement strand
GTTACAAAAACGGGTTACACTTTATTTTCATCCTCATGCGCCAGATCCGGCGTATGTGCCGGCGTTTTGCCTTGGGCGCCGAGCAATACATCGGTGAAATCGACGTTCTTCTCCTTCCTTTCCGAGTCGAAGGTGAGAACGCGCGCCAGAGGTCCGGCAAAGCGAGTGGCCGCAAGTCCTACGAGCAAACCAAGACTCAAATAAATCTGCAAATCCCCGAAAACGTTGGCCTGCTGTGTGGGCACGTTTGGAGCCAACGTTTGTATCCTATGCATCTGGAGCAGGCCGATCGAACATGTCGTCAACAAGTAGAGTCCCAGAATTCTTACGATGAGCGTGGGGGTCTTCATATTTGTTGTTCTGAAGTAGCGTTGAGTGGCCACGAAGACGATCGGACAGATGTACCGTATTATGCCGAGCTGGGCATTGGCATATCCGATTTTGTTCCCGGCAGGCAAACACAGAGTTATGGAACTGGATGTTCAAGAAAAGGGCCCGAGGACAGTTATTGACCATGGTAACAAGGAAAGGCGGCTGCGCCGCGCGGGTTCGCCTGTAGGGTGGGTCTGTTGGAATTATTACTATTCTGACAAGGAAGGGCGGCCGGGCGCGCCGCGCTCCGCGCGGCGCATCCCGGGCCGCCAATTCCATGTCGTCAATAAACGCGTCTTCGGTCGTATCATGCCATTGTCAGCCCGCAGACGCTCGGCCGATCTTGTTTCTTCTGGAGTCCTCTAGTGTTCGCAGAATCTCTGCAATCCGCCTTGAAGGGGATGGATTGGGGTACGGCAGTGCTGATTACGCCGGCGCCCGCACGCGAACCTTATGATCCGTGACGATCACAAAGCGCCGCTGCCATTTTTCCACGTGCTCCGAGGCAAAGAGAGCGTCGATTCGCTGCAGAAGTGTCAGGCGGCCTGGTTCGGCCAAGCGCACGAGGAGCAATCCAGCGTGGGTGCCTGGGCTGAAGCGGCGCACGTCGGAAAAGTCCAGATCCTGGGTTATCAGGAAGCGTCCTTCCGCCTGTGCCGCCTGCCAGATCGTGGAGTCATCGCGACCCTTGAGCCCTTCGTCCGCCACCGTATCGACATCGTGACCCCTCGCCCGGAGCGCGATGGCGAGCGCTAACGGAAGGTTCTCGTCTAACTTTACCTTCATCCCGCTCTTGGAATGGCCGGAACAGGAATGTCCTCTTGTGCGCTTGTTGCAGCGAAGGCAATGATTGCGCGGACCGCTTCGGCCGTGAGAGTCGGGAAATCGGTGAGGATTTGATCTACGGTCGCGCCTTCGGCGAGGCTGGCCAGCACCGTCCTGACCGTTACACGCGTTCCGCGCACAACGGGCTCCCCTCCGCAGGTCTTGGGATCGCGAACGATGTAAGCTCTGAAATCCATTGGGCAGAATGTTATCCCAACGTTTGGCATCGTCAATTTTTCTCTAGGCTTGGGCCAGCGGCGAACGTCATTCGCTTTGCCATCTCGAAGGAATGAGTGTCCCGAAGGTGGCCGTACGTCTTGGCCACCAGCAGCCCGCCGTCCTTGTGACCGACCCATGCAGCGATCGTCTTGAAATCGACGCCGGCCTCGATGGCGTTGCTGACGAAATAGTGACGCATGCAGTGATGCGTGAATATAGCAAGGCCGGCAAGCTTGCACGCCTTTGCCATCGCCTTGGTCGCTTTCCCGATTCCGACGATCTGCTCGTCCGCCTTGATTTCGCTGGTTGGCCGCAACCGTTCAAGAAAAGCCCGCATCGCCGGGAATAGCGGCACTACGCGCGCTTCGTGATTCTTCGTTCCCAGGACGCCTCCCGTGACTGTGAAACGGCCGTTCTGAAAATCGATGTCGCCCCAGAGAATCGATGCAGCCTCGGCCAGACGCATCCCGGAGTACGCAAGCAGCTCCAAGAGGTCGGCGGCGTCCTTGTAACGTATATCGAGCCGGCGAAGCGTGCTGATCAGTTTCTCGAACTCCTGTTTTGATGGAATGACTATATTTGCCTTACCGAGCTTGCGCCGGCGAAGAACCAGGGCGGGATTGTCGAGCAAGAGCCCTTCGCGCTTGGCGAAGTTCAGCACAGCGATGATCGTGTCCCGTTCATTGTTATACGTGGACGCCGCGATTTCCGGACTCCTCTTGGCCTCCCATTGCTCGCACGTGGCCGACGTGATGTTGCGAATCGGGATGGAGCCCAAGTAGGGGAGAATTTGGGCGACGCTTGTCTCCCGGCGTCGAGCCGAAGACGCCTTCAAGTGGGGGACAACGGTCTCAAGCCATTGCTTCGAGCACTCCGCAAACGTCAGGTTGCTACGAGTCTTCTTGGGGTCCAGGCGCTCCACTTTCTGGCGGAATTCGGCCAAGGATCGTTCCGCCAGCTTCCGGTCTGCTGTTTTCAGCGACCGCCGATACTGCTTGCCGCCTCTTTTAACCAGGGCGTAATAAATGCCCGATGACGTACGACGGTACAGGCATTCTGCCACCTTCTGAAACGAGCCTTTTGTCCGCTCGTCTTCTGTCGTTTCCGGCGCCGATTTCACGCCAGAACGATAGGGTGACTAAAATGGGTTACAAGCCTGTTTTTAGCAGCTTATCTATTCGTTGTAAGTTATTGCTGGTAAATATCACGTCCCTGTAGCTCAAATGGATAGAGCAGTGGTTTCCTAAACCGCAGATCCCGGTTCAATTCCGGGCGGGGATACCATCAGCCTTCGCAGTGCGAGGGCTGCCGCTCCGAAGCACAACAGGCGAAAGCGGGTTCGGGGCGCATGGCAGGCCATTATGCGGGTCGAATGCCCCGCGCGAAGCCGAGGGACTGGCCCAACGCCAAAGTTTCGCGCAGCACATTAATTCGTCAGCGCGCTGTGGACGGCCTCCAGCAGTTCGCTGCGGTCGCACGGCTTCATGAGCGCCTCGGTGATGCCGAGCTCGGCGAGTTCGTTCTGCTTGGTTTCCGACGCCATGCCTGTCGTAACCACCGCGCGGATATCGGGGCGGATGTCGCGCATCTTGCGGAGCATCGCGATTCCATCCATCACCGGCATCATGACATCGGTGATCACGAGCGAGATCTCGCCGTCGTGCAGCCGGAAGATCTCCAGCGCCTCGTTGCCGCTGGTCGCGGCGATGGCGCGGTAGCCGCTGCGCTCGAGGACGACGCGCGTGGATTCGCCGATGCTCGGCTCGTCGTCCACGATCAGGATGAGTTCGTTCTGCCCCCGCGGGGCTCTCGTGGCCGTGACCACCGAGGGAACGGGCTGCTCGGCCGGCGCGGCCGGCAGGTAGGCCCGGAAAGTGGAGCCATGGCAAAGCTCGCTCTCGACAGTCAGGAAGCCGCCGTGGCTCCGGACTATCCCGAGCACGGTGGACAGCCCGAGCCCGGTGCCCTTGCCAACCTCCTTGGTTGTGAAAAACGGATCGAAAATGCGTTCGACGATTTCCGGGGGCATGCCCTGGCCGGTGTCCGTGACCCGGATCATGATGTAGCGGCCGGGTTTGGCCGGCGGGTTGACCCTCGCCAGTTCCTCGTCAACGAGAGTGTTTTCGCAGCACAGGGTGAGCGTCCCGCCATCGGGCATCGCGTCGCGGGCGTTGACGCACAGATTGAGGAGAACCTGGTGGATCTGTGTGGCGTCACCGAGGACGGGCTGCAGGCCCGGGGCGACGATTGACCGCAGAGTGATGTTCCGGGGAAAGGTCTCCGAGGCGATGCCGCGCATCTCCCTCACCAGGTGCTTCACGTGAAGCGGCAGGCGCTCGCCGCCGCTGCCGCGGCTGAAGGTGAGCAATTGCTTCACGACCGCGGAGGCGCGCTGCGCGCTCTGCTCGATCAGTTCGAGCAGTTCCCGCTCCTGCTCGGTCCTCACGGTCTCCTTCAGGAGGGCCGGCGCCATCAGCACGGGCGCGAGGATGTTGTTCAGGTCATGGGCGATGCCGCTTGCGAGGGCCCCGACGGCCTCCAGGCGCTGGGAGCGCCTCAAGTGCTCCTCGAACCGGCGGTGCTCGGTGATGTCCTCCTTCACCGCCACGAAGTGCACGATCTTGCCGTAATCGTCGAGGACCGGCGAGATGGAGGCGCTCTCCCAGAACAGATCGCCGTTCTTCTTGCGATTGCAGAATTCGCCGTGCCATTCGTGCCCCGCCTGGATCGTCGCCCACAGGGTGCTGTATTGTTCGGGCGTGGTCTGGTTGGACTTGAGAATCCGGGGGGTCTTGCCGCGGGCCTCCTCAAACGAGTAGCCGCTTACTTCGGTAAAGCGGGGATTGACGTACTGAATCGCGCCGGCGAGATCCGTGATGATAATCGACGCCGGACTCTGCTCAATCGCCCGAGACAGCGTGCGCAGCTCCTCTTCCGCCTTCCTGCGGTCGGTGATGTCGAAAAGGATCCCTTGGGAGCCGACGACCTTTCCGGAGGCGTCCATGATCGGGGTCTTGGTCACTTTGAGGCAGTACTTCCGGCCGTCGGCCATTATCCAATCCTCCTCGATTTGGACGCGCTCGCCGGATTGCATGATCTTTTCGTGGTGGCCTCCGCCCTGGTTGTAAATGGACGAGCCTGTAGCCGCGTCGACCGTCCTGGTCCCGCGCTCCATAATCGCCTCGGCGACTTGAAGCGCCGTCTTTCCCAGGTAATCCTCAGGCTTCAGCCCGTTAAACTGGCAGAGCCATGGGTTGGCGTAGACATAGCGACCGGAGGCGTCCTTGCGGAATATTCCGGCCGGCATCGACTCGACGAGCGAGTGGTAGAGCGCCTGGTGCTCGCGCGCCTCCGCCTCCGCCTGCGACCGCGCCCCGACTTCCTTGTCCCAGGAAGTCAGCCTGCGCCGCAGCAGCAGATAGAGCATCAGCGCCGTCACCGAGACGAACACCCAGCCTTTCACCATCGACAGCCTGCCAGCCAGCGCGCGATCCGGCACCAAATATTCCAAGGCAAGGTCGGAAAAGAGGATCCAGACGAACCCGGCGATCGCATAGGTAAGCGCGGTCCGGCGCGCGAGCCGTGAAAGCGCGGATCTGTTCGGGGTGTGGGGAGCCGTCATGGCCGATGCTGGACGATGCTGGGAGGGGACGGGGCGGTTCGCGAAGCGTGATTGGACAACGGAGATGCGATGAGCCGCATGGCCCCACCTGAGAGTATTGTCATTATGCCGGGCATTTACAGGCCTTTCTTGGCTGGTTTCTCACGCTGGCCTGGGGCAAGACGGGGCGGCCGCCCCCCCTCCGCGCTCAGAGGTGCTTCCCGATCGCCTTTTCCAGGGGCCTGCGAACGAGGGTGAAGACCATGCCGGTGCAGATCCCGATCAGCGCGAGCATGAGGAAGAAATGCTGCTTGGGCATCGTATTGTAGAAGGTGCCCAGATAGCCGGTCATGTAGTTGCCGAAGAAATTCGAGAGGAACCACATGCCCATCATCATCGAGACAACCCTTCGAGGGGCCACCTTTGTGACAAGCGAAAGCCCAACGGGCGACAGGTAAAGCTCGCCGATGGTTGCGAGAAGCGTCGTGCCGGCCAGCCAAAGCACACTGCCGCGGGTGCCTTCCGGGGTCGCCCAGGCGGCCACGATCATCACAAGGTACGCGGAGCCGATCAGGTAATAGCCGATGCCCAGCTTGGAAACGCTGCTGGGCTCCCGGCCGCTCCTGGCCTGGCGCAGCCAAAACCAGCTCAGCAGTGGCGCGAAAAGGAAAATCATCCCCGGATTGAAGGCCTGGAACCACGACGACGGAATCGTGAACAGCCCCATGAAGTTCCAGTTGGTCCGCTCGTCGGCCCAAAGCTGGAGCGTGTTGCCCTGTTGCTCGTAGACGGCCCAGAACGCGATGTTCAGGATGCACATCACGATCAGGGAGCCTATGGCGATCCACTCCGGCCGCGTGAACGGCTTGTGCGCCTCGCCGCTGGTTTCCCTCCCGGCCCTTTGAGGCGGAGGGTCGCGGGGCACGAGGCCGCTTCCCAGCCAGTAGATCACCAGTCCGAGCAGCATGCCGACGCCTGCGGCCGAAAATCCCCAGGACCAGCCGACCATCTGCCCGAGAGTGCCGCAGACAAGGGGTGAGAAGAAGGCGCCGAGGTTGACCCCCATGTAAAAGACGGTGAAGGCGCCGTCGCGGCGCGGATCGCCTTCGGGATAGAGCCTGCCGACCTGGGTGGAGATGTTCGGCTTGAAACAGCCGTTCCCGACGATCAGGAACACGAGTCCGAGAAGAAAGGCCTGCTCGCTCGCCAGGATAAACTGGCCGATCGCCATCAGGATGCCGCCGATGTAGACCGAGCGATATTGGCCGAGCACGCGATCGGCGAGCATTCCGCCGAAAAACGGGGTGAGATAGACAAAGGCCGTGTAGAGTCCGTAGATGTCGGAACCCAGCTGCTGCACCGTCTGCTGGCCGTGCATCCAGAACAGGAGGCGCTCCAGGCTTGGATAGCCCCAGACGAGACCGGCCCTGTGGGGATCGGCCAGCAGATGCTTGGTCATGTACAGGATCAGCAGGGCCCTCATGCCGTAGTAGGAAAACCGCTCCCACATTTCGGTGAAGAAGAGGGCGAAGAGACCGACCGGATGTCCGAACAGTTGCTTGCCGTTGAGCCGGCTGGCAACCCAGTTGCGCATCGCTCGAGGGGAGCGGACAACCCGCCCGCCCGCAATTCAAAATGCAAGGGGTGCGGCTTTTGCGTAGCGCGCACTTCTCGCTCGGCTTCCGCGGCCAATTGCGTGTATACGGCTTGCGTACTCTGCCTATATCCATGTTTGCGCGACTCGGCAAAAAAGAGATAATTGCCGTTTGGACGATTATCCTGCTGCTCGGCATTGCGGCCGCGGGCTGGGGCGCCCGCCGGGCCCGGATAACCATGCGGGAGCAGTGCGCAGTCCAGGCGGACGCATTCGCGGCGGCCCTGGATCTGGAGCAACTTGAGGCGCTCGAGGGAGGGCGGGGGCGGCCGGATGACCCCGGGTTCCGCCCCCTCGAGACCCGGCTTGCCAGGCTGCAGGCGGCTGACACCCGCGTGCGCTGGGTCTTTCTGCTGCGGCCCGGAGGGTTGCCGGGAAAATTCATAATTCTCGCCGGGTCGGCTATGGCCCCTTCCCCGGGCGCTCTGAAGCCGGGCGACGATTACGGGGGGGCAGCCCGCTCGGCCGCGCTCATGCACACCGCGCAAACCGGTCTGGCGACGGCGGACGGTCCGATTGGCGGACGGTCCGAGACGTTGTTTATCGGCTACTCGGCGACCGGCGGTCCGGCGGGTGAAATCCTCGGCGTCGAAATGGGCATTTACGATTGGACCGAGAGATTGTGGGGCGAAATGTTTCCGTTCGCGCTATACGCCTGGCTGCTTTTCGGCCTGCCTTTCGGGCTGGTTCTGGTCATCCGCGATACGGAGCGGCAGAAGGACGCGGTGCGCAACCTGTCCGAGGCCATGGAGCAGAATCATTCGGCGGTCATGATCGTCGACCTGTCGGCCCGGATCGAATATGTGAACGCCGGCCTCTGCCGGCAGTTCGGCTACGAGCGCCGGGAGCTCATCGGGCGGAATTGGCGGGATTACCAGGCGGAACAGGTCAATCTGGCCATCTTTTCGGAAATGGTGGCAACCGTCCGCTCGGGGAGGACCTGGCACGGCGAATGGACCAACAAGCGCAAGAACGGCGAGCTTTATCCGGCGCGCGGGGTCGTGACCCCGGTCAAGCGCCGTGACGGGAGCCTGTCGTGCTTTGTGACAGTCTTCGACGACATGACCCCGATCAAGAGGAACGAGGAGATGCTGCGGGCGGCGGTCGAGCGCGCCGAGGTGGGGGACCGGACGAAGGCGCTGTTCCTGGCGACCATGAGCCATGAGGTGCGCACACCCCTGAACGGCATTGTCGGTTTCACGAGCCTCCTGCTCGACACCACCCTGACCGCCGAGCAGCGCGAGTACGTGCAGACGATCCAGATGAGCGGCGAGGCGCTCATTCAGCTGACGAACGACATCCTGGTTTTCACCCGGATCGAGTCGGGGACCCTGAAGCTCGAGGTGCAGCAGGCCAACCCGCGCGCCGCCGTGGAGGACACACTCGATCTTTTCGGCGTCACCGCGGCAAAGAAGGGCATCGAGCTCCTGCATTGGATCGACGACGATGTGCCGGCGGTCGTTCAGGTCGACGACGCCCGGCTGCGGCAGATCCTGGGCAACCTGGTATCCAACGCGGTCAAATTCACTTCGAAAGGCGTTGTGGAGGTGACGCTGAGGGCGGAGCGGGAGGGGGATGCTGCGGCCGGCCGCTGGAAACTCTTTTTCGCCGTTCGCGACACGGGAATCGGAATCGCTCCGGAAAACCACGGCAGGCTCTTCAAGCCTTTCAGCCAGGTGGACGCCTCGATCACCCGCCCCCACACGGGCACGGGCCTCGGCCTGGCAATTTCACGCAACCTGGTGCAGATGATGGGGGGAGAGATCCGAATCGACAGTGCCCTCGGGAAGGGTGCGCTCTTTTCCTTCACCGTTCCGGTCGAAGCGGTGCCCGCAATGACCCGCAGCGTCCCTGATCTGGCTTCCCTCCGGGTTGCGCTCTGCGCGTCGCCCGGCCCTTTCCGCGACGAGTTTTTGCGGCTTGCCCAGTGCTGGCAGCTGCCGCTGATCGTGGACAGCAGTCCGGCCGGGCTGGCCGGGGAGTCGTGCGAGATCGCCTTCGTCGAACTGAGCCTGGAACAGGCGGCCCAGTTCGCGGCCAAGCCGGCGGGTGAACTGCCATGGCCGCCCGAAAAGGCATTTGCGATCCTGCCTATGGGCCTGGAAAACAATGTGCGCTCGACGCTTCGGACCCATTTCTGCCAGCTTCTCAACAAGCCCCTGCATCACGACGCATTGATGGGGCTCTTGACGGGAATCAAGCCGGCGGACGGGTCGGGAAAGCCGATTCAGCGCAATTTTGGCCTGAATGTTCTCATCGTCGAGGACAACCTGGTCAACCAGCGGCTCGTGCAGAAGCTGCTCCTGAACCTCGGATGCAAGGCGACGGTCGCGGGCAACGGGCTCATCGGGATGGACGTGCTTTCCCGCGCCAGGCCCCCCTTCGACCTGGTGCTCATGGATCTGCACATGCCGGAGCTGGACGGGCTGGGTGCGATAGACCGGATCCGCAGCAGGGAGGAGGGCATCGGGGCTCCGCCGATATGGATAACGGTCGTCACAGCCGATGCGAGACCGGAACAAAGGGTGAAGGCGCTGGCCGTAGGGGCGAATGATTACCTTGTCAAACCGGTCAGTCTGACGGAACTTGCGACGGCCCTGCGCCGCTGTGTGGACAAGCGGCGGCAATGGCCTGCCGGCTAATTTCCAACACAAAGCAATCCATGAAGAAAAGATCGCCGTTTGCCGCCGTCGCCACCCTTGCGTTGCTTTGTGCCGGAGGCTGCGGCCACTTCGACCTCACCCCCGAGGGCGACCCGAACCGGGTCCTGACCGGCTCTGTGGATTTCGACGTGGCGACGACGCTGCCGGACGATTCGATCGTTGTGGTCCGCGTGGTCGATCCGACGGGATTGACGGAAACGGCGCCCGCGAAGGTGCTCGGTTCGCCAACGGCGGAGGAATCGAAGGCGGCCCTGCCTCCAAAGGTTCTCGGAGAGCAGGTCATTCATGGTCCCGTGCAGGCGCCGATCCCCTTCCGCCTCGAATACAAGGCCGGTGACGAACAGCTCGGCCGCGGCCTCAATATAGAGGTTCGGATCTCCTCCGGGGGCAGGGTGCACTATTTCAACGTGAACAGCTTTGCGATTACGCTGAATAATGTGAACGACCCCCATGCGGTTATCGTGAATCGGGTGAATTGAAGGGTCCGCCGGCCAGGACCGGCATATTAGAATCCTTTAATACTGGGACAAGGGTTTGGAATATTAATGCGCGTGGATACTCCCATGTAAGCGCTGGCTGGAGGCGCGTTGCCCCCAATCCGCGATATCTTAACAAACGCAGAAACCAACCCATCCCATCATGAAAAGATCCACACGATTCGTCATCACGGCAGCCGCCATGGCCGGTCTCTATGCCGGTGCCCTCGCATCCCGCACCTACGCCGCCGACAGCCAGGCAGGCACGTCGGACCAGACCAAGAAGGACGCGACGACGAAGCACGACTGCAAGGGTAAGAACGACTGCAAGGGCCAGGGCGGATGCAGCTCGGGCGACAATGGCTGTGCCGGCAAGAACTCGTGCAAAGGCAAGGGCGGCTGCGCGAGCAAGGGCGGCAACAGCAGCGGCAGCAAGGGAAGCTCGGTCGCCTTCCGGGTCTAAGGATCCGCACACGTTTTGCGCGGCCGGCGGCTATCGCCGGCCGCTTTTCATTGATGCCCGCCAACCGCTTCAACGGATTCAACGACTACGGAATCGGGATCGGGCTGCGCGTGCCCCATTACCGGCACATCCTGGAGAAGAAGCCGGTCGTGGACTGGTTTGAGATCATCTCCGAGAATTTCATGGTCGACGGCGGGAAGCCGCTCGAGGTGCTGGACCGGATCCTGGAGCAGTACCGCGTCGTCCAGCACGGCGTGTCGATGTACTTTGGATCGGCGGACCGACCGGACCGCGCGCACCTGCGAAAGCTGAAGGCGCTTGTCAGGCGCACGAAGACGCGGTGGCTTTCCGATCATCTCTGCTGGGGCAGCGTGGATGGCACCTTCACGCACGATCTGCTGCCGATGCCCTACACCTTTGCCGCGGCGAAACGGACTGCGGAGAAGATCCGCCAGATCCGCGATTTCCTGGAGGTGCCGATCTGCGTTGAGAATGTGAGCAGCTATGCCGAGTTCCACGCCTCCGAAATGACGGAATGGGAATTCCTGACCGAGGTCGTCGAGCTCGCCGACTGCGGAATCCTCCTCGACGTGAACAATATCTACGTTTCCTCGAAGAACCACGGCTTCAATCCCTACGATTACCTGGACGGGATACCCCACGACCGCGTCGGCCAGATGCACGTGGCGGGCCACACGAAGTTCGAGAAATACATCCTGGACACCCACGACCATCCGGTGCTCGACCCGGTGTGGAAGATGTACGCCCATGCGACGCGGCTTTGCGGTGTGACGGCAACCCTGCTCGAGTGGGACGACAAGATCCCCTCCTTCGACGAGGTGCACGACGAGGCCCTCAAGGCGAACCGATTCATCGACGGGGCCAGACAGCATGCGAAAGCCGTCTAGACCGTCCGCCGTCCGGCGGCTGGCGCCGGCCCATGCAGGCCTGGAGCCCGCGCCCATGCACGCTCCCAAGCGCCTGCAATCCACGGCCGACCTGCGCCGCCTCCAGCGCCTGATGACCCACGCCCTGGTCCGGCCGCTCACCCGCGAGGGAGGGCTCCAGCCGGAATGGATCGACGGCCGGCCGACGGCCGAGGTCGCCGCGGAGTTCATCAAGCCGAACGACCGGCTGAGCTCCTTCGAGCGGCTGGAGATCTACAACCGCATGTATTGGTACAGGCTGGTCGAGTGCGCGAGCGACGATTGCCCGGGGCTTCGGGCGCTGCTCGGCGAAGGCAGGTTCGGCCGGCTCATCCGCGCATACCTGGCCAAATACCCGTCGCGTTCCTTCACGCTGAGGAATCTCTGCTCGCGCCTTCCAGGATTCATCCGGGAGGAGCCGCGTTTGACTTCGCCGCGGACGGCGGCCGCCTTCGACGTGGCCCGTTTCGAGTGGGCTCAGACGGTGGCTTTTGACGGCGAGGCAAGGCCCGCGATCGAACCCGGGGAGCTGGCGGGGGCCGCGCCCGGCCGGGTCCGCCTCGGGCTGCAGCCCTACCTGTCTCTTCTCGCCTTGGATTATCCCGTCGACGAATACGTCATCGCGGTCAAGCGCCGCGACGCCCTGCGGTCCGAGGCGAGCCACGCGGTCGGCGGCGATCACGGAGCGCGCAGGCTGCGGCATGTCCGGGCGCCCCGGCGCACACGCGTTTATATGGCGGTGCACCGCCACAGCGGCCGGCTGTACTACAAGCGACTGTCGCTGCCGGAATTCCGGATGCTGGAGGCGCTGAAGGCCGGCCGGCCCCTGGGCCGGGCCATCGCCGCCGGCGGAGCCCGCGTGCGGCCGGAAAGAATCCGCGAATGGTTCTCGCTTTGGGCGAAACTGGGCTGGATCTGCCGAAAACCACCGTCTCCATGAAAAAAATCCAAGAACTTGCCGCCAGGATCGGCGGCGTGCTCCGCTCGCCCGCGCTCTTGCTGGTGCGCCTCGCCTGGGGTTTCCAGCTCTATGAATCGGGATGGGGCCACCTCACCCATGTCGAGAAGACGGCCCAATTCTTCCAGGGCCTTCACATTCCGTTTCCGGTCGCGAACGTCTACATTTCGGGCGCCACCGAGTTCGTCGGCGGAATCCTGCTCATGCTCGGGCTCTTCTCGCGGCTGATCTCGGTCCCGCTCCTGCTCAACTTCTGCGTGGCGTACCTGACGGCGAGTCCCGGCGCCATCAGGGAGCTGCTCCATTTCCAGAAGCCGGACGATTTCATCAACGACTCGGCCTTTCCGTTCCTCGTGACGAGCCTGCTTGTCCTGGCCTTCGGCCCCGGCAGGATCGCGCTCGATGCGCTGATCTTCCAGAAGTCCTCCGCCCCGGGCCGCCCCAAGGGATGATCCCTGCAGCGGCTGCGCGAATCAGTTCGCCTTGACCACGACCGTTCCTGCGATGTGGTCGTGCAGGCAGCGCCTGTCGGATCTGAAGATGAAGCAGATGTCCGCGACCGCGAAGACGGGGCCAAGGATCGGGATCTGGGCGATGATGGACACAACCAGGCTGCGCAGAAGCCACGCCCGCACAAAACCGGCCTGGCTGCCATCCGCAAAACGGACGATGCGGACGCCGCAAAGCTTCTTGCCGATGGTCTGTCCCCACATCGACAGGAGCACGATCTGGACGATTGACAGCGCGGCGCACGCGAGGCCCGCAAGTATCGCAGCCGGTATGAAGCCGGGCAGCGACGTGAAAACGCTCCAATCGCGGTCTGACGCCCACGACATCAGCGCGTCGCGCGTCACGACGGAGTAAAAGGGGATAAGGCAGAGGCAGACGATGAACGAATCGACGAGCATGGCCGCCAGGCGGGAAAGGCGCGACGCCCGAGCCGCATCCTGGCCGTCCCCTGCGATCACAGGCGGAGCACCGGCCTCCGCCGCGCCTCCGAAGTCCTGGAAATCGCCCAACCGCTTCCAATCGTCTTTGCCGAGATACCTGGCCTGCGTCTCGAGATTGGCCCGTCCGGCCGCGATCCAGATGCGCACCTGATCCGCAGTCACCGGCCCGTATTCCTTCCCGTCGCCTCCGATGATTGTGTACATGGTTGTGGGCGGAACCACAGCAGACCGCGGAGGTCGCGTCAATCCGCCTGCTGCAATGCACATCATCCTACGGCCGGATGGCTACGGCGCGGGTGGTTCGCCGGCGGCGCGTGAGACGGCGTGGCGGGCGATCACACAGTCGTAGCGGGCCTGGAGGCGGGCCAGCTCGGCCGAGCGGGCATTGCTCTGGGCGTCCAGGAGCTCGAAATTGGTGATGACCCCGTTGGCGTAGCGGGTCTTGGCGAGATTCAGGGCCTCGTCCGCCTGGGCAACCAGCGCATCGGAGTTGGCGAGCCGGGAAAGGGCCGCCCGGAGGTCGGAGACGGCATCCGAGACATCGGTCGCGATGGTGCGGTTAAGCTCTTCCTCGCGGGACTGGGCGGCGCGCAGGTCGGCGCGCGCCTCGATTCGCTGCCCGGTGATCCGCTGGCCGGTGAAAATCGGCACCGAAACGCTCAGGCCCGCGACCACATAGCCCTTGTTGGAATACATCTCGGGGAGCTGCCCGTCTTCGACGCCGGCCGCGGCATTGGCGGCCAGCGTCGGACGGTTCTCACGGTTCGCGGCATCGAGCCTCGTGCCGGCGGTGTCGGCGGAGTCGCGGGCGAGCTTCATCTCGGGGCGGTTCCTGAGCCCCGCGGCGATCGTGGAGGATAGATCCGGCATTTCGCCGGGAGCGCCGAAGTCCCCCGCAAGGGCGAGGGGAGCCCCGGGCCCGTATCCGAGCAGCTGGCGCAGCGCGGCTTCCTGCTTCTCCAGCGATGCCTGCGTGTCGGTCCGGTTGTTGTGCTCCGTGGCGAGGCGGACCTGCGTCGTCAGGACGTCGAAGCGGGTCGCGGTGCCCCCGTTGAATTTCCTCTCGGCAATGCGGAGCGCCTCGTCCAGGGCGCGGATCTCCTCATCGGCAACGGACACCGATGAACGCAGCAGGAGGACGCCGAAATAAGCCTGGATCGTCTGGTAGCCGAGCTGGCTGCGCGCCTGCTCGAGGGCGTCCCTTGCGGAGATCTCGCCGCTTCGCGCAAGGGCGACCAGGGCGTCCGTCCGTCCGAAGTCGCTCAGGAGCTGGCGGGCGCTGATGCGGGCATCATAGCTGTTCTGGACCGTCTCGTAAAATGACGAGGATGCGCCGCCGGGCCCGGGGAACGCGACGTAGGGGCGCAGTGACATGTATGAGTACGCAGCGGCCCCCGAGACCTGGGGCAGCCGGTCTGCCTGGCTTTGCACCGTCCGGCCGCGGGCGGAGTCGATCGCCGCCTGCGCGGCATCGAGGGAGGGATACCTGGCGAGGACCGCGTCGAGCGCCTGGGCCAGCGTGAGGGACGCGGCCGGCGCCGGCTCGTCGGCCCGGATCGGCGAACCGATCGCCAGGCAAAGCAGCAAAAGGACGGGAATGGGTTTCATGAGAGGGTGATCAATTCGATTCGGCGGCCGCCGCGGCCGCGCTGATGCGGTGGACGCCGCGCGGCCGGCCGGCGATCACGATTAAAGGCAGGCAGATGACGGCGAGCAAGGCGATCAGGCGATACCCGTCGAGGTAGGCAAGGAGGCCCGCCTGCCTCTGGACGGTGGCATCCAGGAGGGCGAGGGCCTGATGGGGGGCCTCCCATGGCGTGGCGCCATGGGCGAGCATCCCGCGGGTGAGGGCGTGGAGCCGGGCGTCGGTCGCGGGATCCCCCGCCGAAAGGCGGGTGACCAGGTCGGAGCGGTGCGCGGCGGTACGGTGGTCGAGAAAGGTGTTTATGAACGCGATGCCAAAGGATCCCCCGACCTGGCGCATCATGTTGTTGAGGGCGACGCCCTGGGGAATGTCGCGCGACGGGAGCCCGGAGACGGCGAGCTGGGTGAGGGGAATGCCGACAAAGCTCAGGCCTATCGCGCGAAGGATGATCGGCCAGAAGAAATCCCCCGACCCGGCGCCCAGGTCGAGATGCGCCAGGTCGAACGAAAAGAGGGCCACGACGATGAATCCGAAAATGATGAGATACTGCGGCGGCACCCCCTTGACGATCATCTTGCCGACGATCGGCAGGATGAGGATGGACACGGCGGCGCCAGGAAGAAACAGCATTCCAGTCTTGAGCGCCGTGTAGCCGAGCAAGCGCTGGACAAACACCGGGACGATGAAGACGGTGGCAAACAGGGTGAAGCCCATGACGAACGTCAGCGCTGCGGCGGTGGCAAGCGGCCGGCTGCGCAGCACGTGAAGGTCGACGACCGGGTGGTCGACGGTCAGCTCCCAGACGACAAAGGCCGTGAGGCAGACGGCCGCTACGACTGCGAGAACCGCGATGTAATGGGTGGAAAACCAGTCCTCGCGCTCGCCCCGCTCGAGGACGGTCTGAAGGGAGCCCAGCCCCGCGGTCAGAAGGCCGATCCCGACCCAGTCGATGTGCTCCGAGGACCGGACATGGCGGGGCTCCCTCACGTAGATTGAGGAGAGCAGCGCCGCGGCGATCCCAATCGGCAGATTGATGTAGAAGATCCAGGGCCAGGAGTGGTTGTCGATGATCCAGCCGCCGATCGTCGGCCCGATTGTGGGGCCGATGAAGACGCCCACGCCGAAGAGGGCGGAGGCGAAGCCGCGCTGCTCAAGGGTGAACGTCTCGAAAAGGATCGCCTGGGAGGTCGAAAGGAGCGCGCCCCCGCCGATCCCCTGGATGAAGCGGAACGCCACGAGTTCCCAGATCGTGTGCGCCTGGCCGCAGGCCATCGAAGCCGCCGTGAAAAGGATGATCGAGCCGACGTAGTAGTTGCGCCGGCCGAATCGCGCCGCAAGGAAGCTCGTCATCGGAATGATGATCACATTGGCGATCGCATAGGCGGTCACGACCCAGGCCACGTCCTCGAGCGTGGCGCCGAGGTTGCCGCTCATGTCGGACAGGGCGACGTTGACGATCGAGATGTCGATCAACTCGATGATCGCCGCGGCGATCACCGTGATCGTGATGATGATCTTGCGGAAGCCCGTCTCGGCCATGGCGGGGGATCAGTTCCCGGATTCGACCGCGGCGTCCACGCTCATTCCGGGGCGGAGCGGCCGCTGCGGGTCGGGCTTTTCGGCGAGCACGATCTTCACCGGCACGCGCTGGGTGACCTTGACGAAATTGCCGCTGGCGTTGTCCGGGGGCAGAAGCGCGAATCGCGCGCCCGTGGCCCCCGCGATCGAATCGACGCGCCCTTGGAATGTCGCCCCCGGATACGCATCGACGGTGAACTCGACGGCCTGGCCTGGCCGCATTCGGGCGAGCTGCGTCTCCTTGAAGTTGGCCACGACCCAGGCGTCCGAATCGGAAGTGATGTCAAAAAGGGTCTGTCCCGACTGCACGTACTGGCCGGGCTCGACATTCTTATGCGAAACGACCCCGGAAATCGGCGCCGTGACGGCCGTGTAGGTGAGCTGCAGTTTCGCGTAGTCGAGGTCCGACTCCCGCTGGCCGATCTGCGCCCGGGCCTGCCGCACCTGGGCTTCGGCCACCTGCGCCTCCTGCCGGGCCGCCTCCACCTGGCGCTGCGCGACCTCGAGCCGGGCCCGGGCCAGGTCCGCGGCCGCCTGCGAGTCGCTCAGTTGGCGGTCGGTGATCGCCGATGCGCTGAAGAGCCGCGTGTCGCGGGCCAGATCCGATGCAGCCTTCTCCGAGGCGACCCGTGCCGCGGCCGAGTTCGCCTCGGCGACCGCGGTGGCCGACCTGGCGTCGGCTAGGAGCGCCGACGCAGTGTCGAGCGCCGACTTGGCCGTCTCGAGGGCCGCCGATGCGGCCCCAACCCGCAGGCCGGGCTCCCGGACGTCGATCTCGATCAGCGGCTGGCCGGCCTCGACGCGCTCGTTGTCCTTTATCAGCACGCGGGTCACGTAACCGGAAATGCGGGGAAGGACCGGGCTAATGTCCCCCTCCACCTGGGCATCGTCGGTTTCCTCATGCGCGAGGGCGTAGCGCAGATGCACGATGCCAAAATAGGCCCCGACAAGGACGGCGGCGGCGCCGATTGAGGCCAGGACGGCCTTGCGGGGGCTCCTTGCGGCCGAAAGTGGGGCGTCTTCGGGCTGCGTTGCGTCGGGATCGGATGTGGTCATGGCAAAAGGGACATTAAGGGATAATTAGGCACCTAATCATGTGGAAAGGCAAGCCCGGCCCGGCGTCCAAGCGGGGACACTACCCTGGCCTGTCAAGGCCAGCTACTCGCCTTCCCGGAGGGCGGAGGCGACGGCGGCCCGCCGCCGTCGGTAGTAAACGGCCATTCCACCCTGGTAAATCAGGGTGCCGATGCCGATCGCAGCCCAGGCCAGTCCGTTGAACTCGCGAAGGGCCTCATCGGCCGACAGGCCCTGGTTGCTCAACGAATTGCGGGCCTCGGCCAGCAGTTCGGGCGGCTCCACGCTCTTGATCAGGGCCTTGGTCTCGGCGACGGAGAAATGATTCAGCCTGTAGTCGGCGTACGCCAGGACGCAGACCAGGAGGAACAGCTGGCTGGCGATCAGCCACCGCATGCCCTTTTCGTCAAAGTTGCGCAACAGTCCGGCGCCGTGCAGCTCCATTGCGCCGGCCGCGGCGATGGCCACTCCCGTGCAGGCGCCCGTCGTGTCGTGGGCGGCCGCGGCGATCAGGGCGAATGCGCCCGAGAGGAAAAGGACGGTTGTGCCGTCAAACCGCGCCGTCCGCAGTACGCGGCGGAGGATCTCGGCGGGAAGAAGGGGAGGAGTTCTTGGCAAGGTGTGGGACTGTTGGTGTAGTGTCTCACAAAAGCCGTTCCATTTCCGGCCGCCTTTGGCCGTGGGCTGCATTGCGAAAGTGGGGGATAGCCCCTCTGGGGATACCCGCCCACCTTCGCGCCTTGCCCACAGCCAAAATCGCCTCGGAACTGGCACGGTGTTTGTGAGACACTACACTAGTCCACCGCATAGACGCCTTCGGGCAATCTGATTCTGTCGGCGGCCGCGCCCGGGGCGCTGCGAGCTGCCGGAAGGGGCGCGGGCCGGGCGTTTGCGTTTGCAAGATAAACGCCGTCGAGTACCTTACGCCCACCCCAAAGGAAACACCCCTGATGAGCACACCCATTTCCGTACTGCTGGAGCGAAAAAACGCCGGCGTCTGCTCCGTGGCCCCGACCATCACGGTCGCCGAAGCCGTCGCTGAAATGAACCGCCACCGCATCGGATCGGTGGTCGTCCTCGAGGGAGGCCGCCTGGCCGGAATTTTCACGGAGCGCGATGTCCTCAGGCGCGTCGTTGGGGCGGGAATAGATCCGTTGAAGGCAACGGTTGCCGCCGTGATGACGGCCGACCTGGTCACCGTGACCCCGGCCACCACCGTCGATGAGGCGATGGAGATATTCACCGAGAAAAGGTGCCGGCACCTGCCCGTCCTGGACGGCGGACGGCTGGTGGCGCTTCTTTCGATCGGCGACGTTACCCGCTGGTCCGTCGACACCCACCGCTCCGAGGTTGAGCACCTGAAGAACTACATCTCGGGCGGCTTTTCGGCGTAATCGCCGCGGCGAGCTTGCAGCGCGGGCGGCCAACTCGAAGAATCGGCCCGATGCTTCCTTCCGGGCGCCTGGGCCTGACGGCCCTTCTGTCAACCCTGGTGCCGGCTGCGCATGCGGCCGAACAGGTGATCCAGCGCGAGTATTCCGTGGCAGGCGGCGCAACCCTGAAACTGGATGCGTACGGGGGCACGATCGCGGTTCGCCAATCGGACGATGCCCGGATCCACCTGAGGATTTCAGAGCAGGTTTCCAACGCCGAACCCGCGGAGGCGGAGGCGATCTTCAAGCGCGTCGAAATCGGGGAGAAGGCCGACCCCGGCGCGGTCATGATCGCAATCCGCAATCCAGCCGAGACCCGGGCCCTCTTTGTCTGGAAGGAAAAGGAGCGCGTCGCCCTCAACTACTCGATTCTCGTTCCGAAGACATGCAGCGTCGTCCTTTCGACCAACGACGGGGGCATAACCGTCAACGACATCACCGGCAGCGTCGATGCCAAGGCGGCGAAAGGCACGTTGTTCTTGCGGCGCATCGACGGCGACATCCGCGCGGAGGCGGACGACGGCGATCTGATCGTCTCCCGCTGCCTGGGTTCCGTTTCCTTAAGGGTCCGTTCCGGCAACATCCGCGTCGGAACGATTGGCCGCCACGCCGACTTATGGGCCTTGAGCGGCGACATCAACGTCCAGCACGCGCACGGCGGACTGGTTGCCTCGGCCGAGGCAGGCAACGTCTCAATCGGAGTGGAGAAGGAGTTTCCCGAGGATGTGAGGATCAAGACCAACGGCGGCGCGATCGACGTGAAGCTGGATCCGGGCGCGCGGTGCCGGATTCAGGCCAAGTCGGTGTGGGGCAAGGTGAACGCCGCCCTGCCGATCCTTGTTAAGTCCGGGGGCGACGGGGAGCGCTCGCTCGACGCCTTGTTCAACGGGGGAGGGCCCCTTCTCGACCTGCATGCCGACGGCGGTCAGATCCATATCGGCCTTCCGAAAACCTAGCAACTAGCGCGATGGGGCTCATCGACTCGCATGCACACCTGGACTCGTACGCCAGGCAGGGGACCCTCGACGAAGTGCTTGCGCGCGCGCGGGAAGCGGGGGTCGGCGAGGTCATTGCGATAGGGACCGGCGTCGACGACTGGAGCTTCAATAGGGATCAGGCGCTGGCCCACCGGCGGGTGGTCCACTACACCGTGGGGCTGCACCCGTGTGCGGTGGACGAGAAATGGGAGGCCTCCGTGGCGCAGATCGAGGGCTTTTGGGGAGCCGTGGATGGAATCGGCCCGGCGGCGCTCGGCGAGTGCGGCCTGGACCGGTTTCATCTTCCCAAGGATGACGCCGCCGGAGCCGGGAGGATTTTCTCGTGGCAGCGCGATGCGTTCGCGGCCCAGCTTGCCCTGGCGCGGCGGCTCGGCTGCCCGGTCGTTGTCCATTCTCGGGGGGCCTTTGCCGAGTGCGTCGAGATGATAGGGGCGAGCGGTGTGGACTGGTCGCAGATCGTCTTCCATTGCTTCAGCGAGGGGCCCGATGAAATCCGCGAGCTGAACCGGCGTGGCGCGCGCGGTTCTTTCACGGGGATCCTGACTTACAAGAATGCGGAAAGCGTGAGGGCGGCCGCCCGCGCCCAGGGCCTCGACCGGCTGATGGTGGAGACCGATGCCCCCTACCTGGCGCCCGTTCCCCACCGTGGAAAGCCAAATGAACCGGCCTATGTGCGCCACACGGCGGAATTTGCGGCGGGGCTTTTCGGCGTCCCTTTTGAAGAGTTCGCAAACAGGACCACCGCCAACGCGCGGGCGTTCTTCCAGTTGCCCTGCTGACCAAGCCGGGACTGTGCATCTTGTCGAGTTGATCTTGCCCGATCTGCTGGACGCCTCGGGCTTGGGTCACCCACTCGACATGCCTTCCGGCATGCCTCGGGTTTCCTCAGCCCGATGCGTTTCGGCGTCTCGGGCAATCTCGACCCGCAAAATGCACAGTCACGGCTTTAGGCTTCGTCGAACTTGCGGGCAAAAAGCTGCTCCAACTCCGCCAGCATCGCCCCCGCGTCGTCGCCCGTCGCCAGAAACTTGACCTTCGAACCTTTGCCAGCCGCGAGCATCATCAAACCCATGATGCTTTTCCCATTTACCTGCTCTTCATCCTTTTCGACAAAAACCTCGGCTTTGAACTTGTTCGTGATCCGGACGATCATAGCGGCGGGGCGGGCATGGATACCCATCTTGTTCTGCACGACCAGCTCCTTGACAACTTGTTGTCCAGCGGGAGTGGGTTCGGTCTTATCCATGGAATGGTCAGGCGTGCTCGGCGGTCAGGTGCAGATGGCAAAAAAATCCGACAGGTCGGGCTGGCTTGCAACCTAATAACCCGCTGCCAGGATGCAAGAGTATGAGCCGCGCCGCGATCATAGTCCCCTGCCGACTTGAATCCACCCGCTTCCCGCGCAAGCTCTTGCACCGAATCCGGGACAAGCCCCTGCTTTTATGGGTCGCCGAGCGGATAGCCGCGCAGGTTCCGGACATGCCGCTCTATTTCGCGGTGGATCACGAGCTTCTGGGCCGGTGCGTCGAATCGGGCGGATTCAAGGCTATTATGACGCGATCCGACCATGCGAGCGGGACTGACCGGATCGCCGAGGCGAACCGGAAAATAGGCGCCGAGCACGTCATCAATGTCCAGGCGGACGAACCGCTTGTTTCTGCGGGGCAGATCCGGCTGCTGGCGGAATTGATCGCAGGGCCCTTCGAGATGGCCACCCTGGCCTCGCCGTTCAAGACGGCCGGGGACTTCAACAATCCAAACCAGGTCAAGGTCACCTTTGCGCGCGACGGCCGGGCGCTTTCGTTTTCGCGCTCGCCGATGCCCTATGCGCGGGATTGCGGCGGCCGGACTGATGACGAATGGGTGCGGACACACCCGTGTTTCCGCCACCTGGGCCTGTACGCCTACAAGGCCGGATTCCTTGAGCGGTTTTCCGGGCTTCCGGCCGGGCGCCTTGAACAGATCGAGAGACTTGAGCAACTGCGCGCCCTCGAAAACAGCCACGCCATTGCGGTCGGAATCACCGACGACCCCACGATCGGCATCGATACCGCGGAGGACGCGGAAGCATTCGCCCGCCTGATCAGCCGCTAGATCTTCCCCAGCTTCCGCTGTTCGATCATACGGTGGAAGTCGTCGAAAAGGGGGTCGGCGTCATTGGGGCCGGGCGCAGCCTCCGGATGATACTGGACGCTGAAGATCGGGAGGGAGGTGTGGCGCAGGCCCTCCACGGTCCCGTCGTTCAGGTTGATCTCCGTTATTCTTGCGCCGCGGTTTTCGACCGTCTTCGGATCGGTTGCAAAGCCGTGATTCTGCGCCGTGATCGAGACCCGGCCGGTTTCAAGGTTCTTCACCGGCTGGTTGCCGCCGCGGTGGCCGAACTTTAGCTTGAAGGTGACGCCGCCCAGGGCATGGGTGATCATCTGGTGGCCGAGGCAGATTCCAAAGACCGGATAATTGGGAAGCAGCTCGGTGACCGTCCTGTAGATGTAGGGCAGTGCGGCGGGATCCCCGGGGCCGTTGGACAGGAAAACCGCATCGGGCCTGTGTTCGGCGACCTGCGCCGCGCTGGCCCCCGCGGGCAACACCAGGACCTCAAAGCCATGGCGGACGAGCTTTCGAAAAATGGAATACTTGGCGCCGTAGTCAAAGGCGGCGACCTTGAAGCAGCGGTTGGCCGGCCGAATCGAGCCGAACGATGTGCCGGCCGGCACATAGGCCTCGTTGTGGTTCGCCGCGTCGTCCGGGCGCCAGATGAACGGCTCCTTGCAGGTGACGTCCTTGACGTAGTCGCTGCCCGCCATGTCCTGCCACCCTCGCGCCCGCAGGATGGCCTCTTCCCCGGTCAGGGGACGGGTGCTCAGGCAGCATTTCATGGCCCCTTCGACCCGGAGCTTCTTCGTGAGAGCCCTCGTATCGACCCCGCTAATGCCCGGGATGCCGTGCCTGCGCAGATAGTCGTTCAACGACAGGGTGGCCCGCCAATTGCTGACAACCGGTGAAAGTTCCCGCACCACGAATCCGCTCACCTTTGGAACAGCGGCCTCGGCGTCGGCCGGGTTGACTCCGGTGTTGCCGATCTGGACGGCGGTCATCGTCACGATCTGCCCGAAATAGGACGGATCGGTGAGAATTTCCTGGTAGCCGGTCATTGACGTATTGAAGACACACTCGCCCGCTATCGTGGCATCTGCGCCGAAGGCAACGCCGCGGAAAACGCTGCCGTCTTCCAGGGCCAGAATCGCGGTCTTTGCTGGGTCGCCGCTCAAGGACGGCGCCCCGGCGGCCGCGGACGGACCTCCAGCGCCGCCGGCCGATAGTGCGTTTGTGAGTTCCGACATTGAAAGAGGACGAAAAGGCACCCCGCGCCGCCTGCCAAGGGTATTCGCAATCCGCGTGCGCTCCCAGATACAGCCAGGAGGGCGGGTCGGCTGGATGATTTATTAAATGCTAAATGCAAACAAGATATGGATGATTATTTGACACTTTGGCAGCCATCCGCGTACATGTGCCCTCGCAAGCCGATGCCCTACACCGAAGACCGATCCGAGTGGTTCGACAGCCAAGGGCTTTGGCAGCATGTGCCGCAGGCGGAGTGGAAGGACTGGACCTGGCAGCTCAAGAACCGGCTGACCACAGTCGAGCAGCTCGAGCAATACATGACCCTGACGCCCGAGGAGAAGGCCGGCTGCGCATTCGCAAGCCGCAAGCTCGCGCTCGCGATCACACCCTACTTTTTCAACCTGATCGACCGCTCGTCCCCTGACTGCCCGATCCGCCGGCAGGTGGTGCCGCGGATCGAGGAAACGGTTGTGAGCGAGGAGGAGATGCTCGATTCGCTGGGAGAGGATGAGCATTCGCCAATTCCCGGCCTGGTCCACCGCTACCCTGATCGCGTGCTTTTCCTGGTGACGGACCGGTGCGCGTCGTACTGCCGCTATTGCACCCGCAGCCGTTTGGTGTCGAACGCCCAGGACTACAATTTTCATCCGGAGTTTGAGCGGGGGCTTCGTTACATCGAGGCTCATACCGAGATCAGGGATGTTCTGCTGTCGGGCGGCGATCCCCTGCTTCTTTCCGACAAGAAGATCGAGCACCTGTTGAGCCGCCTGCGCGCGATCCGCCATGTAGAGTTCATCCGAATCGGCTCGCGGATTCCCGTTTTTCTGCCGCAGCGCATCACGCCGGAGCTTTGCGCGGTGTTCAAGAAATACGGCCCGATCTGGATGAGCATCCACGTGAATCACCCGAAGGAGTGCACGGCCGAATTGCGATCCGCGTGCGAGCAGCTTTCCTTCGCCGGCGTGCCGCTGGGAAACCAGAGCGTCCTCCTGCGGGGCATCAATGACGACGCCGAAGTGATGAAGGCGCTCGTGCACCGGCTCCTGCGCATGCGGGTCCGCCCGTACTATCTCTACCAAATGGACCTGATAACGGGCGGCAGCCACTTCAGGGTCGATGTGCGCAAGGGCCTGGAGATAATACAGGCGCTCCGCGGGCACACGACGGGCTACGCCGTTCCGCAGTATGTCATCGATGCCCCCGGTGGAGGGGGGAAGGTTCCGATCAATCCTGACTACGTCGAAAAGATCACCGACGAGGAAGTCGTATTCAGAAATTATGAGGACCGGGTCTTCCGCTATCCCCTCAAGAGCACGCCCCTGCGGCGGCCCGAAGCGCCAGTGCAGCCCGAAATCGAAATGCCCGCGACCCTAAGTTAGATTATAAATATCTGTTAGTAAATGTCTTATAATCTCTCTGTGTTTTTTTTGTGATTTTTGAGCGTTTTGCGCGCGAGCGCGTCTACCCCTCCGTAATCACACCGTTCTAGAGAACGGTGATTGTTTGTAGTTCTTACGGTTTGCTTGGTGTTAGGTCACACGGGGCGCCTCGCGAGGGGCGCCTCTTGTGTTTTCCGGGTTAACCCGAGAATTTCACGAAGCACGTGGAATTTTGCCCAAAATACCGGGCATAATAACCCTCATGCTCCCTCGATGGCCTAATGGAACCCCTTCGCTCCGCTCCGGGGCTGGCGCCATCTCCGCGCTAACGCGCTCCGTCTGCTCCCGTATTTTGGGCAATCTTCCGCCGTGTTCATGAAATCTTCGGGTTAAGGAATGCCCGTCGGGCGCACCAAGACAAGGGCAGCAAGGGCTTCGGTTGCATTTCAGAATTTTAAGCGATTTATCTACAGCTTGTTAGATAACATGCTGTTCCCGGCAGGATGGAACAATCGTCTTTGGGAAAGTGACTAATTGGCAACCATGCAATCCATCGGGTCGATCTTGCCCAATCCATTGAATACCTCGGGCTTGCCTCAGGTTTGTTCGCCACGCTCCAGGGCGGGTGCTTTCTGCACGGTCGCCCACTCCGATCCCACCCGGGATCTTGGATAATCTCGACTCGAGGCCTGCAATATTTCCGATTAAGAACCGTATATCCATTTAAGGAACTACCATGAGCCTTCATTCAAAACTTGTCTCCGTACTGACTTTGTCCGCTCTTTGCGCGGGTTGCGTGGGCACGGGTCCCAACACCCAGCAGGGGGCCGTTGCCGGCGGCGCCATTGGCGCCCTCGCCGGCGCAATCATCGGCAACAACAGCGGGAGCCATAACGGCCTCGCGGGCGCCCTGATCGGCGGCACCGTCGGTGCGATTGCCGGGGGAACCATCGGCAACAGCATCGATAACGAGCGCCACACGCTCTATACTTCGGAGTATCAGGCGTCGACGCAGGTCGTGATGCAACAGCCTCCTCCGCCTCCCCCTCCTCCGCAAGCCGAGGTCGTGTACGCGCAGCCGAGTCCGGATGCCGTCTGGATCCCGGGGTACTGGGCCTTCAACGGCGCCCAATACGTCTGGATCGGCGGTTTTTGGACGGTTCCGCCGCCTTACCATCACCACTACGTCGCCGCTCACTGGGCATACCGCGGGGGTTCGTACATATACGTCCACGCGTACTGGCGCTAGACACGAAGTCTTTGGCTTCGAACGGAGAATCGAGCCGTCGCCCGAGCGGGCGCGGCTCATTTCCTGTTCAAGGATAAATGGCGTTGTGTATCAGACCTGGGTCCCTTGCCCGACTTGATCATCGGACCTGCGCCGGCCTGAGGCCGTCGCAGGTCTTGCCGGCCGCCGCGCCAGTGTCTTGACTGGTGTGGAATGATTTCGCTGCACGAAGGCCGGGGCGCAGCCCGGAAGAAGCCCGCGGAGCGGGTTTACCAGTTGCACCTGAAGGTGGCTGGATGCCGGCCGCCGATCTGGCGGAGGCTCCTGGTGCGCGAGACGATGTGGCTTTCGCGGCTGCACGACGCGATCCAGGTGGCCTTCGACTGGTACGATTACCAGACGCATTGCTTTTCACTTGGGGATCTGCGATTCGGCAATCCCGTCAAGAGGGGCAATCTCACGATCGAGGACGATCGCGATGTGACGCTCGCCGACGTGGGCCTCGATCAGCACCCCCGGTTCCTCTACACGTATGATTTTGACGAGGGCTGGCAGGTCGAGGTCGCCGTGGAGTTCCAGCAGGCGCTCAAGAAATCGATCCGCTACCCCCGGTGCATCGCCGCGGATCGGGCGGGTCCGCCTGAGGATTGCGGCGGCCCGGAAGCCTATCTCGACATGCTCGCATGCATTAAGGAACCCCAGACAGATCTCGGCCGGGAATGGCTTGATTGGCTGGGGCCCGACTACGATCCCGAGGTCTGCGACCTGGAGAAGGTAAACCGGGCGCTGGGGAAACTGGGCCGCTGACCCGCCCCCCGGCAAATCCGGCCGAAGGATCAAATATTCTCGTCCTCTCCAGGTGCCGTGTCCCTGCGGTTGGAGGGCAGGTGCTGGGGCAGGAAGAAATAATAGCTCATGAGCCACCAGCTTCGGGAGGAACGGTAGAAGAGGGTGGGCACGACGACAGCGCCCGCGCAGGCAAGGATGATTGCCGTTGTCGTGCCGATCCAACCCCTGTATGCGGCCAGCAGGACCGGCAGAAGAAAGCAGACGATCGTGACGCCGTAGTTGAGCGACATCGAGCCGAGAAAGAACCCCTCGTCGCGCTCGATCTTGAGGCCGCACTCGGGGCATTCCCCGTTGATCTCGAAAAGCGTTCCTTTCTTGAAGAGTGTGCGGCCGCCGCAATTGGGGCAGCGGTGGGACACCCCGCGGGCCACGATCTGCCATCGGGTCACGGCCAGGGCCGGCGGCTTTTCCGGAATGCGGGTCATCAATCTAAACACGACGTCTTTGGCTTCGAACGGAAAATCAAGCCGGCGCCCGAGCGGGCGCGGCTCATTTCCTGTTCAAGGATAAACGGCGTTGGGTATAAATTAAGGACGTTTCGGCCAGGGAGGTGCGAAGCGTCGGGAAAGGCTGTCCGCGGATGGGTCAGGATCCGAGCTGGAAGCGCACAAACCGGCGAATCTGGATGTTCTCGCCGATCTTCGCGACCTTCTCCGTCAGAATCTCCTTCACGGTCTTCTCGGGCTGCTTGACGAAGGGCTGGTCGACCAGGCAAACGGTCGAATAGTACTTCTCGAGCTTGCCCTCGACGATCTTCTGGATGGCCGCCGGCGGCTTGCCTTGGACCTGGGCGACCGCGATTTCACGCTCGGTCTTGAGCATTTCCTCGGGCACCTGGTCGCGTGAAACGAAGAGGGGACTGGCCGCGGCGATCTGCAGGCAAAGGTCTCTCACAAACACCTTAAACTCCTCGTTGCGGGCGACAAAATCGGTCTCGCAGTTGACCTCGATCAGGACCCCCACCTTTCCTCCGAGGTGGATGTAGCTTTCGATCAGGCCCTGCAGTGTTGCGCGCGTCGCCTTCTTTGCAGCGGACGCGGCGCCCTTCTTGCGGAGGATCGTGACAGCCTCCTCAACGTTGCCATTGGCGTCGGTGAGGGCCTTCTTGCAGTCGAGGAGGCCGGCGCCCGTCTGGAGGCGCAGGTCGTTGACCATTTTTGCGGTGATTGGAGTGCTCATGGAGCCATTGATTATTCGGCCTTGACGAGGGCTTTCTTCGGGCGGACGAGTTTGCGCTTGGGCGTTGTGCCCTCGACTTCGCCCTCGACCACGGCGGCGACATCCGCCGGGAGGTCGACCTTCGACAGATCGATCTCGGGTTCGGGAGCCTCGACCGCCGCGACGGCTGCCGCCGGAGCCGGCTGCTGCTTTGTTTCGGGGGCGCCCCTCTGCGCTCGGCGAGCATCGCGCTGGCTGAGGCCGTTCTGAATCGCCGTTACGACGGTCTCGACGATGATTCGGACTGACTTTACGGCGTCGTCGTTTCCTGGGATCGGGTGGCTGACAGCAGTCGGATCGGAATTGGTGTCGACGATCGCGACGCAGGCGATGCCGCAGCGGGCGGCCTCGGCGACGGCGATCTTTTCGTGATTGATGTCGACGACGAAAAGGGCTCCTGGCAGGCCGCCCATTTCAGCTATCCCATTGAAATTACGTTGCATACGGGTCATCTCGCGCTTGATGGCCGACTCCTCCTTGCGGGGAAGCTTGGACATCTCGCCCGATGTCTCCATCTGCTGGTATTTCTTGTACTTGGCGATCGAGCGCTTGACTGTCTCGTAATTAGTCAGGGTGCCGCCGAGCCAGCGGTCGACGCAGAAGGGCATGTTGGTCGCCGCGGCCGCCTCACGGACAATCTCCTTTGCCTGGCGCTTGGTGCCGACGAGCAGCACCGAGTTGCCTTCGGCAACGGTGTTTTCGATGAAAGCGCAGGCTTTTTCAAGGGCCTCATACGTCTTGGTGAGGTCGATTATCGTGATGCCCTGCCGGTGGTCGAATACGAACGGCTTGGAGCGGGGATTCCAGCGCTTGGTCTGATGCCCGAAATGCACACCGGCATCGAGCAGGTCTTTGGGAGTGATGCTGATACTCATGATTGATCTATGTATCGTGCGATACACAGGTCGGCCGATGGGCCGCCTTGCGATCGAGGATTATGGTTATTGTTATGGGTTTGCTTGCGAAGAAAATGAGGGTCCAACAGATAGCAGGCGGGGGCGGCTGGCAAGCGATTTCAAGTTCACTTCCGGGTGGCGACGGCGTGGCGACCCGGAAAGAGGGTGCGGCAAATCTCGCAAACAGTGCCGTCGCAGCCGCGTGCCGTACAGTACTCCCTGCCGTAGAATATGATGCGCAGATGCGCCTGATTCCAATGGCCGCGGGGAAAGAGACCCTTGAGATCCCTTTCCGTCTGTTCGACTCTCCTGCCGTTGGTCAGGCGCCATCGCTGCGCCAGCCGGTGAATGTGGGTGTCGACGGGAAAGGACGGCTCGCCGAATGCCTGGGCCATGACGACCTGGGCTGTCTTGTGCCCCACACCCGGCAGGTCCTCCAATTCCTCAAGGGTCCGCGGCACCTGTCCGCCATGGTTTTCAACCAGTAGGCGGGAGAGTCCCGAAATCGCGCGGGCTTTCTGCGGGGCGAGCCCGCAGGAATGGACGATTCGCTGGATCGTGGAAACCGGCAGCCGGGCCATCTTCTCGGGCGAATCAGCCAACGCAAAAAGGACCGGAGTCACCTGGTTCACCCGCTTGTCCGTGCATTGGGCTGAAAGAAGGACGGCAACGAGCAGGGTGTAAGGATTGCGATGGACCAGGGGGACGGGTGTCTCCGGGTAAAGTTCAGCCAGCCGCCTATCGATGAAGGCGGCGCGCTCGGCGCGGGTCGGGAACGGGCGGTGGGCGGGCATGCGCGGGCGGCTAGCAGACCGCGTTTCGGGGCTGAAAACAAACGCTTTGTTTTCCCTGGGGGCTCTTAGTTTCGGATGGCGGGTCAGTTCGCCCGACCTACAGCCTGAAGGGCCATGCGGAGCTCACGCGCATCATCCGGGCGTCGGGAACGGCGGAACGCCAAGGGGCCCGACGCCGGTTTTGATGCGCGTCTGGGTATGCGAGCACCGGACCGAAAGGCTGTAGGTCGGGCGAACCGACCCGCCATCTGCTTTCGCGATTGCGCGGCATTTGCCGGACCCTACGGTTCCTTTTGCCTATGCAATCTTCGCTCGCTCCGGTTGACACGTTTGCCCGGCGCCACCTCGGAGAGGATCCTGTCGCCACCGGTGAGATGCTCAGCCTCCTCGGCTATGCCTCGACTGATGCGCTCATTGAGGCCGCGGTCCCCGCCCAGATACGCCGGGGTCCGCTCAATCTGCCGGAGGCCCTTGGAGAGAGTGCCGCGCTCGCGGAGTTGCGGGCGATCGCCGGGCAAAACCGGGTCTTTCGCAGCTTCATAGGCGCCGGATACTACGACACCCTCACGCCTGCCGTCATCCAGCGCGCCGTTTTCGAGAATCCCGGCTGGTACACGGCCTACACCCCCTACCAGGCGGAGATTTCCCAGGGCCGGCTTGAGGCGCTGCTCAATTTTCAGACGGTGGTCTCCGACCTGACCGGGCTGGAGATTGCCAACGCATCCATGCTCGACGAGGGATCCGCCGCCGCCGAGGCGATGATGATGTGCCTCCGTCTCAAGGAGGGGACCTCCGCGCGGCAGTTCTTCGTCTCATCCTCCTGCCACCCGCAGACAATCGATGTCATCGAGACCCGCGCGAAGCCGCTCGGCATCGCAGTCGTCGTGGCCGATCACCGCGGCTTCGAGATTGGGCCGGGATTCTTCGGAGCGCTCGTCCAGTATCCGGACACGACAGGTTCGATTCATGATTTCGGGGATTTCTTCGCCCGCGCCCACGCGGCCGGTGCGGCAACCGTGGTGGCGACCGACCTTCTTGCGCTGACGCTTCTGCGCCCGCCCGCGGAGTTCGGCGCGGACGTAGCGGTCGGCTCGGCGCAGCGCTTTGGCGTCCCGATGGGGTTTGGCGGCCCGCACGCGGGATTCCTGGCCACCCGGGATGCGGTCAAGCGCCAGATGCCAGGCAGGCTGGTGGGGGTGTCCAGGGACATGCAGGGCAATCCGGCCCTTCGGCTGGCCCTTGGCACCCGCGAGCAACACATCCGGCGGGAGAAGGCCACTTCCAATATCTGCACGGCGCAGGTGCTCCTCGCGGTGATGGCCTCGATGTATGCCGTCTATCATGGGCCGGAGGGCCTGAAGCGCATCGCGCGGCATGTGAAAGCTCTGACCGACACCCTGGCCGAGGGGCTCCGTGGAAGCGGGCTCGAACTCAATGCCGAGCCCGTGTTCGACACGGTGACGGTTCGAGGAATCGATGCCGGGAAAATCCACGCTGCTGCGCTGGAAAGGCGGATCAATCTGCGCCGAATCGATTCCGCCGCAGTCGGAATCTCCCTCGACGAGGCCGCAACGGAAGAGGATGTGCAATCGCTGCTGGCCCTCTTCGGAGCGGCACCGGCGAAGCAGGGAGGGACGGGCGCTGGCTTTCCCATCCCCCACGGGCGCAAGTCGGCCTTTCTGGGCCACGCGGTCTTCAATCGGTATCACACCGAGCACGAGATGCTGCGCTACATCAAGCGGCTCGAGGCGCGCGACCTGTCGCTGTGCCACTCGATGATCTCGCTGGGCTCGTGCACGATGAAGCTCAACGCCACGAGCGAGATGATTCCCGTGTCCTGGCCGGAATTCTCGAAGCTCCATCCATTCGCGCCCACCGGCCAGACCCGTGGATACCGGCGCCTGTTCGACGACCTGGAGACCTGGCTTGCGGAGATCACCGGGCTGCCGACGGTCTCATTGCAGCCGAACGCGGGGTCGCAGGGCGAGTATGCGGGCCTTCTCGCCATCCGCGGCTATCACGAAGCGAAGGGCGGGGGAGCCCGGAATGTCTGCCTGATCCCGACGAGCGCGCACGGCACGAACCCGGCGAGCGCAAGCATGTGCGGATTCAGGGTGGTTCCGGTGGCCTGCGACGCCAACGGCAACATCGAAGTGGCCGACCTGCGCGCCAAGGCTGCGGAGCACGACCGGGACCTCGCAGCCCTCATGGTCACGTATCCCTCGACTCACGGGGTCTTCGAGAGTGCGATCCGTGAAATCTGCGAGATCGTGCATGCGCACGGGGGGCAGGTCTACATGGACGGCGCAAACATGAACGCCCAGGTCGGGCTCAGCTCGCCCGGCCGGATCGGCGCCGACGTCTGCCACCTCAACCTGCACAAGACCTTCTGCATCCCTCACGGCGGCGGAGGCCCGGGCATGGGCCCGATCGCCGTGGCGGCCCACCTGGAGCCCTTCCTGCCGGATCATGCCGTGGTTCCCCTCTTGCACGATGCCGGCAAGGAAAAGGTATCCCAAAACTTTGGGGCGGTGGCTTCCGCCCCCTGGGGGAGCGCCTCAATTCTGGTCATTTCCTGGATGTATATCCGGATGATGGGGGCGGACGGGCTCACCGCTGCAACAAAGGCTGCAATCCTGAATGCAAACTACGTCGCCAAACGGCTCGAGGACCGCTTCCCGATCCTTTACCGGGGCAGTTCCGGGCTGGTCGCGCACGAGTGCATCATCGACCTGCGGGCGTGGAAGAAGCACGGGATCGAGGTGGAGGACGCGGCCAAGCGGCTGATGGACTATGGCTACCATGCCCCGACGATGTCGTTTCCGGTGCCCGGCACCTTCATGATCGAGCCGACGGAGAGCGAGACGAAGGCGGAATTGGACCGCTTCTGCGACGCGATGATCTCGATCCATGGCGAAATGCAGGCGGTCGCCCGGGGCGAGGCCGATCCGGCGGACAATCCCCTCAAGCATGCGCCCCACACGGCCGCCGTCGTTTGCGCGGATGAATGGGCCCACGCCTATTCGAGGGAATCCGCAGCATTTCCAGCGCCGTGGACGCGCGAGAGCAAGTTCTGGCCCTCCGTGAGCCGGGTCGACAATGTATACGGGGACAGGCACCTGATCTGCTCCTGCTCCGGCATGGAAGCCTATACGTCAAAGGAAGGGTAGAGGTAAGGGGCAAGTTTGCTCGACCTGCAGCATGCCGGGCCGGTGTTGTTCGCCTCGCTGCCCGGAGGGCGCCCGCTCGGCTCACCCCTCCGCTGGCGCTCCGGGGCTGACGCCATCTACGCGCTGCCGCGCTCCGTCGCATCCCCAGACGCGCAGAGCCCTTCAAGCTGCGGGTCGAGCAAACCGGCCCCTTGCTACGCCCCAAGTTTACCGAGGCTTGCCACAGCGACAGTCGAAAGGTGGATTTGTCGGCAATGAAAATCATCCGTCACCTCACCCCAGGCGGTCCGGCCTATGCCGCTCTGCAGTCCGATGGGTCCGCGCTCGAGATCGCCGGCGATATTTTGGGCGAATACAAAGTCACGGACCGGGTGGTCAAGCAGGGCAAGCGGCTGGCCCCGATCGTGCCGCCGAACATCCTGGCGATCGGCCTCAACTACAAGAGGCACGCGGAGGAGGGTGGCAAGGGCGTGCCGGCCCGGCCGATGCTTTTCCTCAAGGGCACGAACACGCTCCAGAACCCGGGCGATCCGATCGAGATTCCGGTCAGGCTTGCGAGCACCGAGGTCGACTACGAGTGCGAGATCGCGGTTGTCATCGGCAGGAGGTGCAAGAACGCGACACGGGCCAACGCCCTGGATTACGTCCTCGGCTACACGTGCGCAAACGACGTGTCGGCCCGCGACTGGCAGCAGCGGCTGGGCGGAGGGCAGTTCTGCCAGGGGAAGAGCTTCGACACGTTTTGCCCACTCGGGCCGGTCCTTGTGACGACGGATGAAATCCCCAATCCGAACGCGCTCAAGATTCGAACCATCCTCAACGGCGTCGTGATGCAGGACTGGAACACGAACGACATGGTCTTCGATGTGCCGACCCTCATCGAGTTCCTGAGCGGAAGCAAAACGCTGCTGCCGGGCACGGTCATTCTGACAGGGACTCCCCACGGGGTCGGCTTTGCGCGAAAGCCCCCGGTTTTCATGAAGGCCGGGGACACCGTCAGCGTCGAAATCGAGGGAATAGGAACCCTGACAAACCCGGTCGTGAACGAAACCGTCTGACGGGTTCTGACAAGATTCTTCGAAAACCTGGAGCATCACCAAAAGCCACGGCTGCCCGGCGTGGCGTGACACCAGGCAAAAGGCGGCCCCAGGCCGGTTGAAACTGCTTCAGAGGCAACCCGCCGCGTGGCGGAAAGCTCTTGGCCGGATCTCGCGGTGAAGAAAAACAGCTTTTCGTTTGACGTTTTGGTGTATTAGATCACTATAACACTTAATCGATGTTCCTGTACCTGAATCCCCAAAGCGGTCTTCCGATCTACCGCCAAATGTTCCAGCAGCTGCGGGAACGGATTTCCAGCGGACAGCTGGCCGCCGACGCGCAGCTGCCGTCGGTGCGCGAACTCTCGACCGATCTGCACATCAACCCGCTCACGGTTGCCAAGGTCTACCAGATGCTGGAGCGCGAGGGGCTCGTTGAATTCCGTCGCGGCCAGGGGACATTTGTCACCGCGGGGCGAAGGCCCCTATCCGCCGCCGAACAGCAAAAGCTGATCCAGCCCGCCGTCGACCAGGTTGTCAGCGAGGCGATTCACCTCGGGATAGAAGAGTCCACCCTGCAACGTTTCATCCACCAAGCCTATGCCCACAAGCTCCCCTGACTTTGCAATCGAAGCGGACGGCATCAGCCGCTCGTTTGACTGCACCCCGGCCCTCAGCAATTTCACGCTGCGCGTTTCCCGCGGCACGATCTACGGCTTTCTGGGCCGCAACGGCGCGGGCAAGACGACGGCGCTGAAGATCATTGCCGGCCTGATCAAACCCGATAAGGGCAGCGTCAGGGTATTGGGTACAGACCCCTTTGAGTTCACGACGGAGGACCGCCAGCGGGTGGGCTACCTGAGCGAAAAGCAGATTCTGCCGACTGGTATGAGAGTGGGCAATCTGTTCGCATTCTGCGCTCCTTTCTATCCCGGCTGGGACCAGGCGCTGGTTGACCGTCTGCTGGCCAGCTTCCGGATCGATCGCTGCAAAAGGATCGGCGCCCTCTCCCAAGGTGCGCAGCGCCAGGTCGCCTTCATTCTCGCGCTCGCCCAGCGGCCCGAGCTCCTGCTGCTCGATGAGCCGGCCTCGACGCTCGACGTCGTGGCCCGGCGGGAATTCCTCGACGAAATCCTCGATCTATTGAGGCGGGGCGGCCCGACGGTTTTTCTTTCCTCGCATATTCTCTCCGACATCGAGCGGGTGGCCGACCACATCGGCATCCTGGCGGACGGTGCGCTGAAGATCAGCGAGCCGCTCGACCGGCTGAAGGATACGATAAAAAGGGTGCGGTTTTACGACTTCAACCGGGATCCCGGCTCATTCGCTGTGCCGGGCGCCTTCCGGTCGGAACGGTCCGGCCGTGAATGGCTCGTCATCCTGCGGCTCGAGGATCCCGCGCAACTCGATGCGCCCCTGCGCTCGTGGGGCGCCCGCTACGAAATCCAGGACCTGAATCTCGAAGACATCTTCGTCGAAATCTCCCACCACTGAATCCCATGAAGACAAATCACCTTTGGGCGCTTCTTAAACTGGAAGCCAGCTTCTTTGCCCGCTTTCTCTTCTTTCCGGTGATCTTTGCCGGCGAAGTCATCGTCTTTTCGGGCATGAACTACTTCGACGGCACCCTGTTGGCGGCGATGTTGAGCCTGTTCGGCACCTGCACGATCTTTTGGTCCTATGGCTTTCTCTTTCAGGATGGGCGCATGGGCTACCGGTGCGCGGAGCGGAAATACGCAACCCGGACGCTGGAATTTCCCTTTTCGCGCGCGTTCGACCGGCGGACGGTTTTTGGGGCCCGGTCCCTGTGGTTCTTCGCCAGCGCCGCCATCCCGCTCGCCACGTTTGTCGTTGCCAGCTTCTGGCATTCGGATCGCTCGATCCGGATCTCTCAGGACGCAGTTTCTCCCAGTCCGGCGGTTCAGGCCTACTATCTCGCGCATTTTCCGGGTGCCGTGCTGCAGACAGCGGATGTGACGCCCAGTCTCCCCAACCCTCCGGCCATTGCGCCGCAGCGGCACGTGTTCAGGACGTCGATCGTGCTGCCCCACGCCCAGACCGAACTGGCCTTGACGATCCTTTGGGCCGGCATCATCGCGGCGGCTCTCTATCAGGCCCTGATGCTGGGAACCCTGCGCTTCAAGTGGTGCCAGCGTCTGCTACCGTTCATCCTGGCTTTTGTGGGCCCGGGTGCCGTGTTCGCATTTCGCATGATTCAAATTTTCCCGGCGGCACAGCGCCACTTGAGCTTCGACCGCCCGCCGGCCATGGACAAGGCACAGGCCTGGGTTATCCACAACCCCCTGCTGCTGATTTTGATCGGCACAACGATCATCTGGCTCGCGCTGCGTTTCAGTTGCCGGCGATTTGTGCGTCAGGAAGTGCTTGCGTAAGGCCCGGGATCGACGTTTTGGCGGTCCCGCCATGACTTTTGGCCCGGTTGCCAAGGGGATGCCGGCGTGTAGGCTGCGGAGATGCCGTCCTCGGAAAGAAAGGCCTTTTCTCAAAATGCGGGCAGCTGGGTCTTTGTCGGAGTCGTGGTTCTGGGATACGGGGTGACCCTGTGGTATCGGGGGATTGATGTCTCCACTGCGCGCGGAATGTGGTGCCTCGGCTTCGGCCTGGCTTATGCGGTGACGGGATACTTTTGCAGTGTATGCGACGAGGAATCGATGCCGGGCTGGAGCGGGCCGCTGCTGGTCCTCCTTATGCTGGGGCTTCTGGTGGGAATTCTGTACACCTCCCGAATGGCCGAGCAGATCTTTCTCTGCGCGTTTCCGGTGGCTGCGGTGAGCCTGAAACTGCTGCGACCGTTCGCAATCATCGTGACCGAGGTGGCAATCGTGGGAATTGTCATGGCCGCGCTGAAGGAGTTCACCAATCCCGATTGGGTGATGAGGAATGCGCTGTCGTTCCTGTCGGCGTTCGTTTTTGTCCTCGTGTTCACCTTGATCGCGCTGCGCGCCGGCAAGGGACGAAGAGAGGCCGAGCGGCTTTCGCTGGCGCTTGAGGAGGCAAACCGGCAGCTGCAGGCCCAATCGGCACGGATGGCTGAGTTGGCGCGGGTCATGGAACGCAACCGGCTGGCCCGGGATATCCACGACGGGCTCGGCCACTATCTGACGACGATCCACGTGCAGCTGGAAGCCGCGCAGGCGTTACACCCTGGCGATCCGGGACGCGCCATGGAGGCGGTGGCCAAGGCCCACGGACTCGCCCGCGAGGCTCTATTGGAGGTTCGCAAGTCGGTGGAGTGGTTGAAGGCGGATGAACCGCAGCGCGCCCTGGTGGATCGCCTGAAAGGTCTCACCGCGACGGTGGACGAATCAGGCGCGGTCGGTGAAGGGGTTGCGCGAAGCGCGCCGAGTCTTTCCGTAAAGCTTGAAATCCTGGGCGAGTCGCGGCCGCTTGACCCAGAGACCGAGCAGGGTTTCTACCGCGTGGCGCAGGAGGGCCTGACCAATGTGCGCAAGCACGCCGCAGCCCGGTATGCGACAGTTGTCATCGACTACAGGGATCCGGAGCGGGTCTCCGTTCGGGTCCTCGATGACGGCAGGGGAGCTGCAACTGCCGGGGGCGGCCACGGGCTGGCCGGACTCGGCGAAAGACTGGCCCTGCTGGGTGGTTCGATCTGGGCGCGGAATCAATCATGCGGAGGCTTTTGTCTCGAGGCGGTGATTCCCGCGCGAAAAAACCCAGAAGCAAATCCGGCTTGAAATGCGCGAGACCATGCCGTTGAAGACCGGAACGAGAAGGCTGCGGCTGCTGTTGGTCGACGACCAGGCCATGTTTCGCGAGGGGTTGCGCACACTGCTTTCGCTCCAGCCCGATTTTGAAATTGTTGGCGAGGCGGCGGATGGCGAGGCGGCGATCGACGCCGTGATGCGCCTCGCGCCGGATGTCGTTCTGATGGACCTTCGAATGCCGCGAATGGGCGGAACAGAAGCCACACGCCGCATCAGGGCGTCGTCGCCTTCAGCCTGCGTCATCGTCCTGACGACCTTTGAGGAGGATGAGGAGGTTTTTGAGGCGATCCGCGCTGGAGCCGCGGGTTACCTCCTCAAGGCGTCGCCTTCGGAGAAACTCTGCGAGGCGATCCGGCTGGGAGCCCGCGGCGAGTCGTTCCTGGAACCCTCGGTCGCCGCAAAGCTCGTGGCCGAATTCAGCCGGTTGTCCGCGACCTCAAGGACGGCGGATGGGCCCGCGACGGCATCCGCTCTTGCAGATCCCCTTTCTACTCGGGAACTAGATGTCCTGCGATGTCTCGCGCGCGGCATGAGCAACAAGGAGATCGGGCAGCACCTGAACATCGCCGAAGGCACCGTTAAGAACCACATGAGCCAGGTTCTTGGAAAGCTTCAGGCGCTCGATCGGACCCAGGCTGCCCTGCGGGCACGGGAATTGGGACTCATCTGATTTGACAAGGAGGCCAATGGTCACGGCGGGAGGGTGACCACTGGCACATGTGGGGGGCCGCGCGACCTGCTATCGTGGCCGCCAGAAACCCTTCATGAAATCCGATTCAAAAGGCACCCTTTCCCCAATGCTTCCAAGCGTCTGGCTGGTGTTCGGAGGGACAATCCTCCTTTTTGCGATGGGCCGCGACACGGTGCCTCTGGCCGCTTGGATTGCGCCGGTATTCCTGCTGCGATTCGCCCGCACTGTGCGCGGCCGTTACGTGGCGCTCGGCGGGCTGGCCCTCGGGCTGGCCTGGCTCTTCCAGTTTCGCGGGATGGTGCCGCTGCCATTCTGGGCCGTACTTGTGAGCGCAATTCCGACCGGCGTGCTTGGGTTTTTGCCGTATGCGACCGATCGGTGGCTGCGCCCGCGCGCGGCCGGTTTTGCGTCAACCCTCATATTTCCCTGCGCAGTCGCCGGATGGGAGTTCTGCTTGGGTTCATTCAGTCCCTACGGAAGCTGGTGCTCCTACGGCTACTCCCAGTATGGAAACCTGCCGCTCATGCAGGTCTCGGCTGTCACGGGACTCTATGGAATCTCATTTCTCGTAACCTGGCTCGGGTCTGCGGTCAATTGGGCCTTGGAGCATGATTTCGATTGGCGCCGGATCCGCCGCGGAACGGTCGTTTTCCTTGGCGTGCAGGCCGGCGTGTACCTGGGCGGAAGCGCGCGCTTGCTTCTGGATGGACCGCGGGCCGGCTACGTACGGGTGGCCGGCATTGCGGGCGACGGCCAAGACCGCCTTCTGGCGAGAAGCGAAGTCGAGGCGAAGGCCGGGGCCCGGCTGGTGCTCTGGGCCGAGGGAGCCGCCCAGGTGAACCGGTCCGACGAACCGGCGCTGATTCAGAAAGGGGCGGATCTCGCGCGCAGGAATCGCATTTATCTCGGAATGGGACTGTTGAGTAGCGATCAAGGCCAGTCGAAGCCGTACCGGAACAAGCTGGTTCAGATCGGGCCCAATGGCGACATCCTGTTCGATTACTGGAAATCCCGGCCCGTTCCCGGCCCGGAAAAGAACATGTGCGAGACGAACGGCAACCCGATGCGATTCGCGGACACGCCCATGGGCAGAGTCGGCGCCTTCATCTGCTTCGATATGGATTTTCCCGGTCTTGTCCGGCAGGCGGGCCAGGATCATGCCGACCTGGTAATCGTCCCGTCCAACGATTGGGAGGCAATCGATCCCTGGCATACCCAGATGGCCGTTTTCCGAGCGGTGGAGAACGGCTTTAATCTTCTGCGCGATGTCGGCCACGGACGCTCGATTGCCACCGATTATATGGGCCGAAGCCTCGCCGAGACCGACAATGTCACAAAGGCAAATCAGACGATAGTGGCCTATCTGCCGACTCACGGAGTCGGCACCATTTACGGCACGGTTGGCGATCTGTTCGCGTGGCTATGTCTCGCGGCGCTCGTGCCCCTGGGCATTCTGGGCCGTCGTCGGAAATGACCTCACGTCGGAAATGACCTCACGTCGGAAATGACCTCAGGCCTCCAGTATTGAATTTCATTCAATACTGGAGGCCTGAGGTCTTACCGGGAAAACTCAGGTCTTCCGCGTCCGCAGAATCTTTTCCCGCCCGACAAAATAAAGCAGGACCACGAGAACGGCGAAGGGAATCATCGAGAGCAGGTCGGCGTTCGGTCCATTGAAGAGGGGATTGTGAGCGCTCGACCAGTCGGTAAGCGCGGAGTCGAAGTGCTCGATGGCGCCCGGGACCCCCGTCGTGATCGCGATGATGATTCCGGCGATCGCCCCGCCCGCAATGTAGCCCGAGGCGAGGAGGACGCCGGGGCTTTTGTCGCCCTCGGCCACAAGCTGCTCCTCGGTGAGGTTGGCATGCTTCAGTTTCCGCCTCTGGTGCCAGGCGACAAGGGCGCGCACGAGCCCTCCGACCCAGATCGGCGTCGAGGAGGACAGGGGCAGATAGACCCCGACGGCAAAGGCGAGGGAAGGCAGTCCTGACATTTCCAGGACCAGGGATATCATGACCCCCAGGAGGACGAGGGCCCACGGGAGCTTCCGGTCCAGGATTCCCTTGATGATGTAGGACATGAGGGTGGCCTTCGGGGCGTCGAACTTTCGCACGACGCTTCCGTCGGGCCGGTGGTTGAACCGCCCGTTGATGCCCGGATCGACGTACCACACGGCGTGTCCGGAATCATCCACCAGATACTTGCCGGGAATGCCGCCCTCGAGATCGGTCTTTTGCCACACGTGGTAGGTCTTCGAGTCCTGCTCGGCCTGAGGCCCCTTGATTTTCTCCGTCCGGTCGAGGGCGCCCACTTCGGTGTGCAATGTGGCTGGCGCCACCTGCACCGCGGGAACGTATACGGTCGCCGACTGGTTGAGGACGAGGAGAATGGGCCCGAGCGCGACGGCCGAGGCAAACGCGCCGAAGAGGATGGCGATCTGCTGGAACTTGGGCGTGGAGCCGAGGAGATACCCCGTCTTCAGGTCCTGGGAAGTGCTGCCCCCGTTCGAGGCGGCGATGCAGACAATCGCTCCCACGGATAGCGCGGTCACGTAGTAGGTGCCGCCGGTCCAGCCGACCAGGAGGAAGATGAGGCAGGTCAGGAGCAGCGTGGCCACGGTCATCCCGGAGATCGGATTTGACGAGGAGCCTATTTCGCCGGTCAGGCGCGATGAGACCGTGACGAACAGGAAGCCGAAGACCACGATCAAAAGGGCGCCGAGCAGGTTCATGTGAAGGGCGGGCGCCGCCGTGATCCCGACCACAAGGATGATGATGCCGATCGCGACGAACTTGAGCGAGAGGTCATGTTCGGTGCGAAGCGCCGTCTTCTTCTCCGGCCCGGCCGCCCGGGCCAGTCGGACGTCATGAAGGCCGGCCCGCAGGCCGTGCCAGATCGTCGGAAGGGAGCGGAAGAGGCTGATGATCCCGCCCGCGGCCACGGCGCCCGCCCCGATGTAGAGAACGTAGGCGCTCCGGATGTCGGACGGCTCCATCTGGGAGATAGGCATCGTTCCGGGCGCAAGCGGGCCTGAGATCCGCTCCCCGAAGAATTTTATCATGGGAATCAGGACCAGGTAGGCGAGGACGCCGCCGGCGCACATGAGCGAGGCGATTCGCGGGCCGATGATGTAACCGACGCCCGTCAGTTCGGGTGAAATCTCGATGCTGATGGAGCCCGACTTGAACGGCGTCCCGAACACCTTCTCGGGCACGTCCCGCCATCCCTTCCCGGCGATGTTGAGCACCTTGTAGAGCAGGCCGATGAAGAATCCCGAAAAGATGACCTTGCCGCCCGGCGATGTGCCGAGGCCCGCCGCCTCAGCCGCGCGGATTTCGGCCTGCGCCGAAGGAGATGCGAGGGCGATGTCACCCGGGGAGACGCCTGCCGCGAGGACGGCGGCGCAGGCGGTGCCCTCGGGGTACTTGAGGATGCCGTGCTCCTTGACGATGAGGGCCCGGCGCAGCGGGATCATCATCAGGATTCCCAAGAGTCCGCCGAGGACCGAGACGAGGAGGACACGGGTCAGCTCGAGCTCGAAGCCGAGGATCATGATGGCCGGCATCGTGACGGCGACCCCGAACGCAATGGACTCGCCGGCCGAACCGGCTGTCTGGGTGATGTTGTTTTCGAGAATCGTCGAGTCGCGAATGCCCAGTTTCGAGAGTCCGCGAAACAGGGCGAGTGAGATGACGGCGACGGGGATCGAGGCGCTGACGGTCAGGCCCACCTTGAGGGCGAGGTAGAGCGATGATGCGCCGAAGATAATCCCCAAAATGGTCCCGGTCATCACCGCCCGCACCGTGAACTCCGTCATCCGGGTCTGCGGCAGGATGAACGGCTCCACCTGAGGGTCTGTCTTCGGTAGCTCGCTGTTCGACATCGGGGAAAAGGATAGGCTGGTTCCGGGCCGCCCGCTGGCAATTGAATTTGGGGTGGATTTTGGCGTCGCAGTCTTCGCGGGTTTCGCTGAGAAGAAATCATGGCCACTACCCTTTACTGTGCGGCGGTTGATCTCGGCGCCACGAGCGGCCGGGTGATCACGGGCTCCTGGGCGAAGAATCGGCTCACCCTGACGGAGACCCATAGGTTTCAGAATAACTTCCATTCGCTTGGGCATCACGATTACTGGGACATCGGCTCGCTTTGGGAAGAGGTGCGAACCGGCCTGCGAAAGGCCGCCGCCGCCCTGCCTCGCCGGTCGCACCTCGCCTCGGTGGGCGTCGACACCTGGGGTGTCGATTACGCGCTCGTCAACGACTCGGGACGGCTCGTTTTTCCGGTGCACGCCTACCGCGACGCCCGGACCCGGGCGGGACTCGAGCGGCTGGGACGCACGCGGGCAGCCCTCGAGCGTGTTTATGCGGCGACGGGCATTCCCAACGTTTTCTACAATTCGAGCCTCCAATTGGAGGAGGTCGTTGCGAACTGTCCGTCCGTTGCCGACCTGGCGACCCGGTGCCTTTTCCTCCCGGACTATTTCAATTTTCTCCTGTCGGGCCGGATGGAGAACGAGATCACAATCTCGAGCACCTCGCAGCTTCTCGACGTCAATTCGACGGATTGGTCGCGCGCCGCACTCGACCATTTCCACATTCCCCCCCAGTGGTTTTCGAAGCCGATCCTAGCGGGAACGAAGCTCGGCCGGGTCCGGGAGATTCCCGAGCTGTCGGGAACTCAGGCGATCGCCGTTCCGGGCCATGACACGGCGTGTGCATACGATGCCATGCCCGCCAGCCCCGACGGCACCGACCTTTACCTCAGTTCCGGCACCTGGTCCCTGGTCGGATTCGAAAGCGACACGCCGGTCCTCGGGCGGGACGCGCTCGTGGCCCGGGTTGCTAACGAGCGGATCGGCGACGGCCGGTACCGCCCCCTCACCAACGTGATCGGCCTTTGGCTGCTCGAAGGCATCATGAAGGATTTCAGCTCCCGTCCGACAAGCGACTCTGGGTGGGCCGCCCTCATCCGGGCCGCCTCGAAACTGCCTGTTTCCAAGGAGGTTCTCGACGTGGCGGATGGCGCGTTCGCGAATCCGCCGTCAATGAAGGATGCGATCGATGCGCAACTGAAGCGGCGCCATATCGCGCCGCCGAAGACACTGGCCGGCTATGCACGGCTCATCTGCGATTCGCTGGGGCGCGGGCATGCCGACTGCAAGGCGGCCTTTGAGCGCATGACCGGGCGCAAGTTCGGGCGCATTTTGATCGTGGGCGGCGGATCCCGGAACACGTTGCTCTGCCAGGCGACAGCCGATGCCGCGGGCCTGCCCGTGGTGAGCTTCAAGCTCGAGGGGACGGCGGTCGGGAACATCGCCCGGCAGTTGATCGCCCTGGGTGCGGTCAAAAACCTGGCGACCTTCAGGAAGCACCTCGGCGCGGCCCTTGAGCAGAAGGTTTATTCGGCAAGCTGAGGAGGAGGATACGGCTGGGCTTGGTTCAATCGCGGAAGGGATTGAGGACTCTTATGCCGTCATAGTCCTGTCCGTGATTCAGGTCCTCCGAATAAACGGTCTGGGCGCCCAATTCCTGGGCGGCGGCGATAATGGCTGCGTCGTAAGGATGAATGCCGAACCGCGCAGTCAGCTGGACCGCCTGCCGATAGAGTCCCTCCGTTCCTGGCACGCAGGGGAATTCCATCAGGTTTTCAATAAACGCAGCCGTCCTGGCCGCCGGCGCAGGCCGGACCATTTTGCGGGTTGCAACAACCCAGATCTCCATGACCACCTGATAGGAGATCCCAAAGTCTACACTACTGATAAGCTCGACAGCGCGGTCGCGTTTTGCCCGCTCCTCCTTCTCTTCTGAAAGTGCGTAAATCAGGACGTTGCTGTCCAGAAAAGCGTCAGCCGCGGGCATTGCGTTCCTCCCTCCCGGGCAGTTTTCCGACTTTGCCACCGGGCGAGCCTATCATCTCCAAAATACGCCGGCGCGCCTCCTCGCGCCGATCATCGGTCTTGGTCAGGTGCTGCAATGCCTCCCGGGCCAATGCGCTCACGCTTGTGTCGCGCTCGGCTGCGAGCTTCCGGGCGGCACGCCAGGTTTTTTCATCAATGGTCAAATTCACGGCTTTCATATGGACAAAGAAACTTTGTTTCTTTGTTAAATCAATATTTGGTTCTCAAGTCAGATAATGGCAAGACGCGAACCCTAGCGGGGCAGGAGCTTGTCCAGGGCGCTCAGGCTCTTGAGGGCGGGGCTTTTCTTCCCGGGTTCGCCGGTGAGAAGCGGCGCCAGGGATTCGGCTGGCTGGGGGGCGGGGGCGTTGGCCGGAGGCCGGCCACCCGCCTCGGCGAAGGCGCGGTCCAGTTTTGCCGCAGAGACGGACTCGGCCGTTCCGAGTTCCTGGGCAAATAGGCTCACGCGGAATTCCTCGATCAGCCAGCGCAGGGGAGGGAAGCGAACGCCCTGCCCGGCGCGCAGCTTCGCCTCGGCGGCGACATAGGGCGCCAATTGGCGCGATCGCTCGGCATCCTTGGCGGGGTTTTTCCGCCAGCGCTCGGCCCGGATCATCATCGCCTTCAGGTACCTGGGCAGGTGGGAAAGCCGGGCATGGGGCATCGCGCGCAGAAAATCCGGCGGCACGAGTGAGGCCAGATCCTTCTCAAGGCCCTCATAGGGTTGCGGGTGGATAAGGAGCCCCTGGCGCAGGGTAAGGATCTCCCGGAGAAGATCCGCGAGGCGTGGGACAGTCCCGCGCAACTCGGACTTGGCCTGGTCGATAGCCGCCGCGAATGCGGATGCGCTGAGCCGGAACTCCGTTCCTCCTTTTTCCGGGCCAAGACGTTCCGGGGCGCACACCCATAGGTGGATCGAGGCAAATGCATCCTCCTGAAGGGTCTCGAGCGGGGCCAGGGTCGACGGAAGGGCGCCAAGCTCGCGAAGGGCCCGCAGGTCGCGCTGCAGCCAGCCGAGCTCGTAGCGCAGGCCCAATTCGAAAAGCGCCGAAATGCCCCGCGAGGTTTCCTCGTGCGCCTGCGATTCCTTGCGAAACAGGCGCAGCGCCACGCCGTCCGGTCCAGCATGCAGTCCGGGGAATGCATAGGCGGGGAGACCTCCCCGGTCGCTGACAGGCACGCGTGAGGGGATGTCTCCGAAGGTCCAGGAAGTCTGCGGCGGGCGCTCCCATTGCGCGCGTGCACGCCTCCAACCCTCGGGATCCTGCCGGGCGACGCTGGCGTTTGCCTCCTCGGTCCGCACCGCAAGAGCTTGGGAAAGCTCTGCAAGCTCGCGGCTTTCCGCAAGGATGCGGCCGGCATCGTCGCGGACGCGGACTCGCACGCGCAGGTAATCGGGCGGGGGCTTTCCGTCCCAGATCGAGGCTTCGACTCCGAGCTTGAGGCGTTCGCGCATTTCCGCGGCGAGGGCTTCGGCCACAGTTTCGCGCCGGCCGGTCAACCGGTCCCGCTGGCGGATGGCCGCGGCCATCTGGCGGGCGTTTTCAGCGAGCGGGACAAAGGCGCGCCGCAGCTCCTTGGGCAACGCCCGAAGGTAGTGCTCGACCTTGGCCTCGAGGTGGCCCGGCACGGCCCAGTCGATTGCGGCGGGGGACAGGCCCCGGGCTTCGAGAAGACCCACTTCGATCGTGACCCCGTCGTCTTCCTGCCCCGGGCGATAGAAATATTGGATCGGGATCACCCGGTTCTCGAGGGGAAGAGCCTCCGGAAAATCCGTCGGATCGGCTTTTGCCTCCTCGGGGTCGTGCAGGTCCGCAGGCTCGACAAAGAGGAATCGGGGCTCCCCGCGTTTTCGCTCGCGCACAAGGGCCGCGAGCTCGGCCACCGAGGAAACACCCGCGGGGCCGACGAGATCCGGGGCGAGCCGGGCCGCGTAGAAGCGGTAGAGCGCCTCATCGATGTTCAGGTACCCGCTGTTTCGGGCCCGCGTGAGGGAATCGACCACTTTTTCGCGGACTCCGCGGTTGTGGACGATGAAATCAAGCGTCTGGCTGATCGTGTCGTTGACCAGGCCCTCCCGGATGAAAATTTCGGTGGCCTGGGTGGGGTTGATTTTCCCGTAGCCGACGGCGCGGCGTTCGATCTCAAGCCCGTAGAGGCGGGTGCTCTGCTTCACCTGCACTCGGCCGGCTTCGGCGTCCCAGAATGGCTCGCTGTGCGACACGCGGACGAGATGGGCGGCGAGGTCCAGCGCCCATGCCGGGTCGAGCCGGGCGCACATGCGGGCATAGAGGCGGCTCGTTTCCACGATCTCGGCGGCCATGATCCAGCGCGCAGGGGCCTGTCCCTTCGCACTAGGCTGCGCATTGGCAGAGCGTTTCCTGCCATCGCTCCTCTGGTAGAGGACCGAGCCGGGGAAGAGCGCGACCCTTCGGTCATTTGTCGCCTTAAAACCGGAGCCATCGGGGTCGCGGAAGGCGATATTGCCGAGAAGGCCCGCGAGGATGCTGCGGTGGATCGCCCGGTAGGCGGGGGTTCCGTACGCGGTGCGGGCGTTCGGGCTCTCGGGTTTAGCGCGGTGGTGGCGGCCAGGCCGGACCGGCTGGGCCCCGTCGAAGACGGAGATCATCCGGAAGCCCCGGCGCTCGCGCAGCGCCTCGAGCAGCTGAAGGTGTATGTCCCGCCACTCGCGCATCCGCGCATAGCTGAGAAAATGGTCGCGGCAGAACCGCCGCAGCTTCGATTGGGTCATCTCCTCGAATTCCCCGTGGTAGGTCTCCCAGATGTTGAGGAGCGTGAGGAAATCGGAATCGGGATGGGCGAAACGCCGGTGCGCCGCGTCCGCCTGGGCCTGCTTTTCAAGCGGCCGCTCGCGCGGGTCCTGGATGCTCAACCCCGCTGCTACTATGAGGACCTCGCGAACAGCCTTCTCCTCCCTCGCTTGGAGGATCATTCTTCCGACGGACGGATCGACGGGAAGGCGGGCGAGCTCCGCGCCGACCGCCGTCAGGTTCCACGGCAGCTGGGGGGCGGATTTGTCCGCACGCTCGGGTGCGGTCATGGCGCCCAGCTCCTCCAGGAGCGCATAGCCGGCGCGGATGGACTTGTCCGCCGGGCGGTCGATGAACGGGAAGCGCTCGACATCGCCGAGGCCGAAGGCCTTGAGGCGTAGGATGACGTCGGCGAGGTTCGCCCGCTGGATCTCCGGCTGGGCGAAGCGCGGACGGGCGAGGTAGTCCTCCTCCGAGTAGAGGCGGACGCAGACGCCGTTTGCCACGCGTCCGCAGCGGCCCTTCCTCTGGTCGGCGCTGGACTGCGCGACCGGCTCGATCGGCAGGCGCCGGGTGCGCGCGGTCGGCGAATACCGGTTCACCCTGGCGAGCCCGGTGTCGACGACGAAGTGGATTCCCGGGATTGTGAGGGAGGTCTCGGCGATGTTTGTCGCGACGACGACCTTGCGGCGGCGGGTCGGGGCAAACACCCGCTGCTGCTCGTCGTTTGTCAGGCGCCCAAACAGGGGGATGACCTCGCAGCGCCCGGCCTGCCCGCCGTCGAGCAGGTCGAGAACTTCGCGGATGTCCCGTTCGCTCGGCATGAAGACCAGAATGTCGCCGTCAGGGCTTTCATTGAGGATGCGGCGCACCGCCTCGACGGCCCCGTCGATATAGTGGAGGGCCTCCGCCTTTTCAGCTGCATCCGCCGAGTCCGGGTCGGCGTCGGAGCCGAAGGAGTCAAGCGGAGCGTA
>Ga0302320_10002061_pt1 | contig 47860 bp, 39 predicted proteins | sample Bog_T0_3_FD_202130 | JGI IMG/M metagenome (GOLD analysis project Ga0302320, IMG submission 202130) | Peat permafrost microbial communities from Stordalen Mire near Abisko, Sweden - Bog_T0_3 | ecosystem: Environmental > Terrestrial > Soil > Wetlands > Peat | place: Sweden: Abisko, Stordalen Mire... | reverse complement strand
AGCGGCGGAGATCTCACAGCCTTCGCCGCAACGCCAATGCGTCGCCCGTTCGTCACTCACCGAAAGGGTACTGCGGGCGCGCAGTCTTAACTTGCTTTTAGGGCAAACCCTGAGCCATCATCGGGGCGAAGAACGAGAATCAATTTCATCCTGTTGGCAATATTTGATCGATCATCGCTTGTGGCAGGTGCAGCCGACGAACTGCGCATTCCATAAGAAGGTGTGCGGCGTACGACCAGTGCGTCCGGCTTTCGAGCCCAGACCGATCCCGACGCGGACCACGCCAGACCTGTTAATGCTGAACCCTACGATTACTACCAACTGTCAAGGAGCACGGGACCCATGAAACGACGACACGACGATGGCGAGAAATCATTTTCAGGCTGGCGAGTATCGAGCCTGGCGGCGTGCGGGCTGCTGGCGGCGGGCGCGGCGGGCGCGGCGGAGGAGTGGGCGAGCGGCGGGTTTGGCGCGGACAACAGCGCTTTCAACCCGCAGGAGTCGGTCATCACGGCGGGCAACGTGTCGAAGCTCAAGCTGAAGTGGACGTTCACGACGGCCGGCGACGTGTCGGTGCGCGCGGCGGTGGCCGAGAACACGGTGTATTTTCCGGACTGGGGCGGCAATTTGTGGGCGCTCGACCAGAATACGGGCAAGACGCTCTGGGGCAACCAGCTCTCGAGCTACGGGCTGCCGAGCGCGAGCGTGTCGCGCACGACGCCTGCGGTGCACAATGGCGTGGTGTATTTGGGCACGCAGCAAGGCGCGTGGTTCATTGCGGTGAACGCGCGCACCGGCAAGCTGATCTGGAAGACGCAGCTCGAGTCGAAGGATCCGTATGCGGTGGTGACGACCTCGCCGAGCTTCGTCGACAACGTGGTGTACACGGGTGTGGCCTCGACCCAGGAGGCGAATCCGGGCGGGGCACCGGGCACGGCGCGCGGCAGCGTCGTGGCCTTGGATGCGTTCTCGGGCAAGATTCTCTGGAAGACCTACACGACGCCGGTGGGTTACACGGGAGCGGGGGTGTGGGGGAGCAGCCCGGTCATCGATACGAAGCGCGGCACGCTGTTCATCGGCACCGGGGATAACTACACGGCGCCGACCGACCCGGCGTACCTCGCGTGCGTCGGGGGCGGCGGCACGGCGGCCGCGTGCAACTCGCCCGACAACCACGTCGATTCGATCCTTGCGCTCGATATCTACACCGGCAAGTTCAAGTGGACGTACCGGGCCTTGGACTGGAACCAGAAGGGCGTCACGAACGGCTCGGACTTTTTCAACTTGACCTGCATCGAACCGTTCCTTGGCGGCGTGTGCCCCTCGCCGACCGGGCCGGACTACGATTTCGGCGCGGGCCCGAGCGAGATCACGTACGCGACGCCGACCGGACCGCGCACGATCCTCGGTGCGGGTCAGAAGAGCGGCATCTACTACGCGTTCGATCCGGACACGGGTGAGTTGTTGTGGCAGACGCAAGTGGGCCCCGGCTCCTCGCTGGGCGGTGTCGAGTGGGGTTCGGCGACCGACGGCAAGCGCATTTACGTGCAGATCTCGAACTACTATGGAATCCCCTGGAGCGGCAACGGCGCGAGCGGCAGCGCGGGCTTCTTCGCGGCCCTCGATCCGGCGACCGGCGCGGTGCTGTGGCGCACGCCTGATCCGAATGGAACGTTCGACCTCGGCGCCGTGAGCGTGGCGAACGGGGTGGTCTACGCCCCTTCGATGGCGCCCAAAGCGGGAGAGCCCAACATGCTCGCGCTCGATGCGAACAGCGGCAAGATCCTCTGGCAATACGCGGCCGGTTCGACGGTGCTCGCGGGGGCTGCGATCGTCAAAGGTGGGGTGTACTGGGGCTCGGGCTACTCGCACTTGGGACCGTTCCTGCCGTTCTCGGGCGGCAAGACGTTCTATGCGTTCACGCTCGACGGCAAGTAGCGAGGACACGGCAAGCAACCGGATCTAAGTGCCAGAGACATCAGGGCGAGCGACCAGGCCCGCAAGGGCCTGGCGCACCGATGTGAGCAGGATGTTCCACGCTAGACCATTGTTGATGTGCGCTCGTGCGCCCTTGCTGCTCGCGATCGGCTGTGCGTTCGGCCTCGTCGCGGCCGATCGGTCGGCAGTCGGGGCCGAAGCGCCGCCGCACGCGGGCGAGTCGGCCGCCCGCATCGGCGAACTCACGGCGGAGCCCCTCAAGGCCGGGCTCTATCTGCTCTCGAGTGCCGCGGGCAACTCGGTGCTACGCCTCTCCGGCAACGGCCTGATCCTCGTCGACGGCCAGCGCAGCGCCGATTATGCCGACCTCATCGCCGTGATCCGCAAGATCGACAAGCAGCCGATCGTCGCCGTGATCAACACCAATCACGATGCCGTGCACACGGGCACGAACGCGCAATTCCTCGCCGAGAAGGTCCCGGTGGTCGGCCAGCGTAATGAACTCGCGCGTCCCGCGGCGGCGGGCGGGAACGCGCCGCCGTCGGTCACATTCGAGCAGAACGAGAGCATGCACTTCGGCGCGGTCGAAGTTCGCTTGCTGCATTTCGGCCGGGCACATACGGACGCCGACACGGTCGTGTATTTTCCCGACTCGAAGGTCGTTGCGCTCGGCGAACTCTACGCGCCGCGGCCGGACCCGGATTATGCGGCCGGCGGCAGTCTGCTCGAATGGCGGACAGCGCTCGCCGACGCGCTGCAACTCGATTTCAATCTCGCCATTCCGGGCCGGGGTCCGCCGGTCTCGCGTGCCGACGTCGAGTCATTGCGCACGAAGCTCGATGCGCTGGTTGAGCGGGCCGCGCGCTCGGTCGCGAACGGCACGCCCAAGGATCGATTTGCGCGGGCGCTCGAGGCCGGGGATTCCGGCTCGCAGCTGGATTTCAACGCGGCACAGATCGATGGGTTCTATGACGAACTCGTGCGCGCGAAGACTCGTGCTCGTTGAACCGCATCGCGCAGCTTGAGGACATACCCAATCCCGGTTGCTGAGCGTGCGCCGCGTCGGGCGAGTATTCTTTCGATCCATGAACAGAAGCTTGGGCGAGCTCGCGGATGCGATCGACTCTCACGTACCGGGCCACGCGCTCGGCCGCGAGTTTTACACGGACCCCGCCATCTTCGAGCAGGATTTGGAGTTAATGCTGTTCCGGCATTGGTTCTGCACCGGCCACGCATCCAGTCTCCCGAATCCGGGCGATTACTCGCTCGTTGATCTCGGCTCCGAGTCGGTGATCATCGTGCGCAATGCTGCGCATGAAATTCGTGCGCTCGTCAACGTTTGCCGGCATCGGGGTTCGCGGCTGTGCGGCGCCGCTGCGGGACACCTCGCCGCAGGTCGATTGACCTGTCCCTATCACGCTTGGAGCTACGATCTCGACGGCGGGCTGATCGCGGCGCGCGACATGGCCGAGCCGTTCGACCGCGCGCGTTTCGGCCTGCGATCCCTGCCGGTCCGGGTCGTGGAGGGACTGGTGTTCACGACTTTCGCCGCGCATCCGCCCGACTTCGAGCCCGTGACGCTCGCGCTGGCGCAAACGGCCGGCATGCATGGCTGGGGTTCGGCGAAGGTCGCGCATCGTGAAATGTTTGCGATCGAAGCGAACTGGAAGCTCGCGGTCGAAAACTACATGGAATGCTACCACTGCCAACCGGCACATCCCGAATTCTCGCGGCGCCACGTCTATGCGCGACCCGCCAGGCAGACCGAAGCCCTCGAACGCAGAGGACGTGCGCGCGCCGAAGCGCTCGGCGTGTTCATCGCGGACGTCGACCAATACGGCTGCTCGGCGCTGCCGGGCGCGGAATCCGTATCCGTGTTCCGCAGCGCGCTCTCGGATGGCGTTGCGAGTGCGACCGTCGACGATCGACCGATCGCGCGGCTCATGGGACGATTTTCGGCACACGACGGAAACTCGACGTACTTCGATATCGGGCCGATCAGCGATTTCCTCGCCTACGCCGATCATGGCGTGATCTACCGCTTCATTCCGCGCACCGTGCAGCGTACCGACATGGAGGTGATCTGGCTCGTGCACGAAGATGCGCTCGAGGGCAGGGATTACGTGCTCGAGCGTCTGACCTGGCTCTGGAAAACCACGAGTCTGGAAGACAAGCGCATCGTCGAAATGAACCAGGCCGGTGTGAATTCCCGATTCTTCGTGCCGGGTCCCTATTCGGAACAGGAACCCTACGCCCGTCGCTTCGTGGACTGGTATCTGCGCGAGCTCGGGCAGATGCGCTCAGGATCCCCGAGAGCGCCTATTCCGTAGGCGCAATTCGACAGGCGCATCTCTTCCTTCAAGCACCGCCCCAGGAAAACAGCGAGGTCATCGTCGCGGTCGTTGCCAGCACACCCCCGAGACCTGCGTATTCGGCGACCAATACGCGCTGGAAGCGGCGCGTCGCGAAAGCCTCGCCCGTGGCCAATGCGGGCACGACCCGCAGCCGATTGAATGCGGCGAGCAGGATCACGCCGCAAAACCCCACGACCTTGGCCAACAGAAAGCCACCGTACAGGGTTCGCAGTGCCGCGAGATCCGGGAGCAGCCCCCAGATCACGAGGATCCCCACCGGCAGCAGCAAGGGTACGAGCCATACAGCTGCGCCTGAAAAATGAGCAGCGGCCCGCGTCACATCGCCGGGTGCGGCGTGCCCCGTCAGCCAATAGAGTCCCGCGACAGCGCCGATCCAGTACGCGGCGAGACTCACGTGGAGCACGAGCAGTAGTTGCACGACGACGGGGTGCGTGGCCTCCGTTGCATGACCCGTCAGCTCGAAGCTGCCGACGACGACGAATGCGCCGAGGATCGCGAGCCGGATACCGTCCTGATTCGACTTGGACAATCCGGCGAGCGCGGCCAGCAAGCCTGCCGAACAGACCAACGACGACAGCCCCGGCCGTCGACTCCAAGCCAGGTACTGTAGGTGAGGATCGAGCATCCCCGACCACTCGCCGGCGAGACGAGCGGCGTCGAGTGCACCGTGCATCACCACGAGGACCAGGGCGAGCGCGGCCGAGACGCGTGCCAAGCCGATCACGCAAGGCATGCCGGCGGGTGCGCTTCGGACGATCGAGGCCGCGAACCAGACAAGGCCTGCCGCCTGCAGGGCGGCGATGAAGGCGGCCGCGCGCACGGCGACCGAGGCGAGATCGAGCGGCTCCATCGCGATCTGACGGTCGCTACTTCGGCGTGGGTCCGCTCACAACGAAGGAGAGCTCCCCGGACATGACATGCCCGTCGTCACTGGTCGCGCGCCACAGCAGCCGGTATCGGCCGGCGGACAGGGCCGGCAGTGGAACGCGAGCCTGTTTCACCGGGCCGTCCGGCAGGGGTTTCAGCGTCGTCTTGGAACCGTCCGCGGACTCGAGCTTGGCGGCGGTCAAGACGACGGCCTCCGCGAACGTCAGGCTCGCTTCTTTGGGGGGCGCCGCCAGCTCGGCATGATCGGCCGGTACCGAGCTGACAAGGTGGGTGTGGGCATTGCTCGCGGTGCTCCAGAGCAGGCCGCAGGCTACGACGAGACAGATGAATCGATGCATGGGCGTTTGACTCCGTGTTGGAAAGGCGCACTAAAAGCTGTAGCTCACGATGAACTTGATCAAGACCGGCGCGACGAGCTGCCCTTGCGTGCCCTCCGTGGCGACGGACGGTGCCGCATTGGCATAGTGATAGACACGAAATTCCGCGTCACCGTAGAATTTCCACTTGCCCACGTCCGCCTCGAGGCCCGGGGATAAGAGCACCCGGTGGTAGCCACTGTTCGGCGGATCCGCGTTCACGCCGCTGTCGTGCAGACGGTCGGAGCCGATGACCTGCAGCAACGCGGTCAGCTTCTTCTCGCCAGCCAGATGGAAGCCATCATAAAGCAGTCCCGCCGCGACATCCGTCTCGTTGCCGGGCCGATACCCTTCGCGCGAATCGAACGCGCGCTGAAACAAAGCCTCCACGAACCAACGCAGATGGTCGTCGGCGCTGATCGACCCCACATGAAAACCACCCAACAGAAGGTCGGTCGTGCCGGTACCGATCGAGGTATCACGGTCGAAATTGGGATAGGTCCAATCCCCCGTCGGCAATTTCACCCCCACCGACAGTCCGGTCGACATGTCCGCCGAAAGGCCGGTATACGTGCCGAGCAAACGAACGTCCCCCAGCGCGTGGTGCCGGAAGCTGACGACGTCCGGGGCACCCGGGGCGCCGATGTCGGTCGTGAAGGTTCGATCCCAATACGGAACCTTGACCGACATGCCCCAATCCGTATTGAAGTTGTAGTCGAGTCCAATGCCGCCGAAGTGAGTCGCGATCTCCTTGTCGGTGTTGTTGACCCCCGGGGCAGCATGGGAACCCACCCAATTTTGGTTCTGGTCCTGGAAGTCGTCCTCGACATACAGCATGCCGCCCGGGTGGGTTGGAATCATCGCGGCGGTCCCAACATCGAACACGCCGCACCCACAGGCGCAAGAAAGCGCCAAGCCCGGCACGAGAAGACCCGTTGACGCGCACAGGAAAGGCCGGATCATCCGGCCACGCGAAGACGACGCGGGCGCAGTGGGAACCCCCCGCGCCGAAGAGAATGAGTTCATGATGCCCTCGACCAAGAAACCCTGAAGGAATGTAGACGGTGCCCGGCGCCAGCCGTTCGAGAGACTGTCCGGACCTACATCGTCAATGTCCAAGGCTCAGGCGAGGTCAGGGGGCCCGCGGGATCTGTGCTTGCGGATGGGACCCGAGGCCGGGAAAATCTGAGTAATAGCCAACGGCTTGACCCGCTGGACATCGACGCTTGCCCCCACCGGTATCGGCAGAGCCGGCATCGGAGCGGACCCCGAACATTGCGCATACGGGCAGGTCGGATCGCCGTGGGCACCGTCGTGAGGCGCAGCATGTTCGGCCCCGGAGGCGTGGTGGTGGTGCTCGTGCATGCCGGCCGGCATGCTGCCGTCGCAGACCACGATCGCCGGACGCCCATCCACCGACGCCACCATGAAACCCGCGGGCACGAGGGCGCGCAGAAATAGGAGACCGAAGACGGCGCATGCCATCCAACCCGGGGTTCTTTTACGCGGCATCCCTCTCATTGCTCGCGCATTGTACCGGGAGATCGTGGTCACGCACCGATTCGGCGTTTGTTCAAGTGCGAATCAGGCTATCCCTACACGGAGGCAGCCCTTTGAAACAAAACTCGCCGGCAGCGACGCAACGCGATGCCGCAGCGGACAACTCCCCGTTTTATTCGTCGTGAGCGAGTGATCGTTATACGCATGCCCCGCGACCAGCATATCGGCCGCTCGAGCGCATCGACCAGCTGTTGTCGCAGTACGGGCGTGGGCTCAGGGCTGTGTGCAATGCCGAGCGGCAGCGACGCGCGGAGCTCCTTGCTCTGAACATCGACCCTGGTGTAAACGCTCACGCCAATGGCACATGCGCGCAGAAACTGTCGGAAGTTTTGGTGGTAGCTCTCCGCTGAAAAATGCCCGCCGGCCTTCGCCAGGCGAATTGCCGAGTAGCGCAGGTCGGACTCCGAAATGATCCGCACCAGATCCGCCGCCGCGATCAGGGATTGGTAGTAGTTCGGCTGCCGGCGCTCGAGCCGGAAGTGGCGTCGCTCCCAATAGGTCGAGAGGAACTCATCGAGCGCCAACGGATTGATCAAATACTCGAAATCCAACGATTCGACGGTCATGCCGCGCGACATTCAGAACACCCGTCAAGCCATTCAGATGGCAATCCCCGGCTAGAAAGGCCGGTCCCGGCTCCGCGCGGACTCGTGGGCATGGCGAGGGCCGCCGATTGGCGCCTGCATCCAAATCACCGACGCGCTCGTAGATGCAGGGTAAGAGGTATTTGCATTCCTTCATACGCACATGTTGGGCTCGTTGGTATGAACAATCGCAAATCCTTCATATTGAGGGGACAGCATGGATCGATTCGCACCGCAGCAAGCAATCCTGAACACCCTGTTCATGGGGCTCGCGTGCGGGGCCGTCCAGGCTGAGTCCGCGGCGGCCCACGAGACGGCATGGACCGCGTCGGACACCTCAGCGGCACTCGATCAGATCACGGTGACGGGGCGACGCATCGAGTTGATCGGGGAGGCTGCGAGCGCCAGCGAGGGCGTCGTCGCCGACGAGGAGATTCAATTGACGCCCGCCTATCGACCTGGGCAGTTGCTCGAAACCGTGCCGGGGCTCATCGTGACCCTGCACAGCGGCGAGGGCAAGGCGAATCAATACCTGCTGCGCGGCTACAATCTCGACCACGGCACGGATCTACAGACGAGCGTCGACGACATGCCCGTCAATCAGCCGACCCATGCGCACGGTCAGGGATACACCGACCTCAATTTCATGATTCCGGAGCTCGCCGACGGTATCACCTATACCAAGGGGCCCTATTACGCGGGCATCGGCGATTTCGGCGCAGTGGGCAGCGTGCACGTGAGCTATCGCAACAGCATCGACGATCAGTTGTCCGCCACGCTCGGCACGCTCGGCTTTGAGCGCGTGTTCAGTGCTGGTTCGACCGCCGTCGCCGGGGGCAATCTCTTGGCAGCCGCCGAAATCCAGCACTACGACGGCCCCTTCGTGACACCGGACGATGCGCGCAAGGAAAACCTTGTCCTGCGTTACAGTCATGGGGACGAGCACGAGGGCTACTCGGCAACGCTCATGGGCTATCACCAGATCTGGACCAACACGACGGATATTCCGGTGCGGGCCGTCAACGACGGGCTCGTGCCGGATCGCTTCGGGTCGCTCGATCCCACGGACGGCGGGCACTCCGAACGCGCGAGCCTGTCGGTCGACTATCACGCGGACGTGGGTGCCGGTCGACTCAAGGCGAACGGGTTCTTCGAATTCAGCGATCTGCACATTTTCAACGACTTCACTCACTACCTATTCAACCCCGTTCAAGGCGATCAGGAGGATCAATTCGAGCATCGCCGCGTGTCCGGGGGTACGGTGAGTTACTCGCTGCCGCTGCCCTTGGCCGAGATCGCGAACGAGGTGTCGGCCGGAGCGACCCTGCGTTACGACCTCTTGAACGTCGGTCGCGCCGCGAGCGTCGGGCAAGTCGACCAGCCGATCACGGACGCCCCGGTGAGTTTTTCGAACGACGATCAGGTCTATCTGTTCGCCGGCGGCGTGTTTCTACAGGCCGTCACGCGCTGGACTCCGCATTTTCGCAGCATCATCGGCGTGCGCGACGATTATCAGCACGGTACGGACGAGGATCGGCTCGCCGCCTGGCATGAAACCGCTGGATACACGAACGGCGGCACGGCGCGGCAGAGCCTCGTGCAACCCAAGGCGAGCCTCATCTACACGCCCACCGACACCCTGGAGTTCTACGCGAGCATGGGCCGCGGTTTTCACAGCGCCGACGTGCGCGGCGTGAATCAAGACGAGAGCGTGGATTTAGGGCTCCCCCACACGCAACTGCTGTCGAAGCAGGAAGGCCAGGAAGTGGGTCTCCGAGCCGCCGCCGGTCACGACCTGATCTTCACCTTCGCGGTATTCAACTTATGGCAGCAATCCGAGACGATCATCGATCCGGACGTGGGTGCCGACTCGGCGGGGCCTCCGAGCCGCCGCTACGGCTTCGAGTTGAACGTGACCTACGAGATCAACTCGCATCTCGAATTCTACGGCAGCTACTCGGGCGATCACACGCGCTTTACCCACCCGCTGGACGACGGCACCGGCCATTTGGGCACCTACATCACGGATGCACCCGTCGCCACGGGCTCGCTCTCCCTGTATCTCAAAAATCTCGGGCGCTGGAGCGGGGGCCTCGATTATCGCTACCTCGGCAATTATCCCCTGTCCTCCGGTCCCTGCGTGGATGCCGCAGCCGTGCACGACTTTCCCGGCGTGGCGACCTCGTGCGCGAGCGCTCCGACGGCCCCCGGCCAGGTCAATGCCAAGGGCTTCGGCGAGTGGAATCTCGACGTCCGCTACGCATTCGCGGGCGGCTGGAGCACCTCCCTCGGTATCTACAACCTGCTCAATACGCACGCGTCGGCCGCTCAGTTTTGGTACGTCGACCGACTGCGAAACGAGATCGACTCGTACCCCGATGGCCGGGCGGACGTCCACGAACACCCGCTCGAGCCCATCATGGCGCGACTCACGGTCACCAGGAAATTCTGACCGTGACGATTGATTATCGTAGCGATACCCTGATCATCCTCGAACGAGGTCGGACAACGTGATGGAGGAATCCCTATGGATCGTTTCACAATCTCGCTTGACGAGGACCTCGCCGAGGCGTTCGACGAGCTGATCAAGGAGCGCGGCTACGCCACGCGCAGCGAGGCGGTGCGTGACATCTTGCGAAGCCACCTTCAGCAGAGCGCGGAGAAGCGCGACACCCGAGGCGTCTGTGTCGCCAATCTGTCCTATGTCTACAATCATCACGAGCGCGAGCTCGCCGAGCGCCTGACGAGCATCCAACATGCCCATCATGAACTCACGGTCTCGACCATGCATGCCCACTTGGATCACGACCAATGCATCGAAACGGTCATGTTGAAGGGCTCCGTGAGGCGGGTGCGCGAGTTCGCGGACGAGATCATCGCCGAGCGCGGAGTGCGTCACGGGGCTCTGAACCTGGTCAACGTCGAACTCAGTGCTCCGCATACGCACGGCGGGAGCACGCACCGCCATTTGAAACCACACCATTGAGCAGGAACTCGCGAACGGCCCCCGTCGAACTATCCGCTCCCGCGAACCGCGAACACGACATCGATGGACGGCGCGTTCTTGAACCGGAAGCTCATCGTGACGCGGGCGCCGGGATGAACCGCGGTGAGCGGGTGCATCAGCATCAGATGGTACCCGCCCTCCTCGAAGCGAAAGGGAACACCGGGCCTGAGCGTCACCGAGTCGACGGACTGCATGGTGCTCATTCCGTGGTCGGTCAGGCTTCGATGGATGCCGACCTCGCCATAAGCGGGACTCGTGATCGCGATGAGTACACGGTTCACCGTTGCCCTGTTGACGATCGTCAGGTAGCCACCGGCGGGAAGGTCCGCGGGGAGCCAGCGGATCCACGCATCGCTCACCTCGATGTCCGAAGCGGGAGCCCCGGCAGCCGCAAGACCGGCGGCAAGCGCGAGCGCGAGAAGGAATCCGAAGAGCCAATGGAGCACGGAGCGCACCGAATCCCCCGACGTTGAGCAACGGAATTGGAGGCCCGAATGTTATCAGCTAGTGACGCCACGGGCGAGGCCGCCCCCAGCGCGGCCGTCGCCGTCTTCCCCGTGAGACACGACGAAGCTGCGCCGGCAAAAACACGCGCATCCTCCGTTGATCCGAAAATGGACGCTCGCTCATTCGTTGCGCACGTGAAAAGCGGGGTTGCTGACGGCTGAATCGTGGGAAACACCGGGTGCGTGCAGCAGAAGCCTGTCGAGGCGAGTGTCTCTGCTTTGCGGAAGCGCCTCGAGCGCCTCCCGGTCGATGGCATACGTGGTGGCAGCCGACTCGAACCTAGCGCATCCCCGGCTTAGGCGCGAAGTTCTTTTCGACCGCGTAAAAGGGTGCCACGGCTATCCATAGGCTCAAGTACACCGTGTTGTTGAGCGAACTGCCGCGCGAAGAGCCATCGAACACGTCATAGGCGACATATTGAGCGGCCACGCGGACGTTCATCCACTGTGGCAACGACTTGATCTTGCCCAAGGGTACGTAGGCGAGCTCTGCCACGTACCCGCGGGAATCCGGGCTACCGTTCGGCGTGCCCCAACGAGCGACATCTCGCGATCCGGTGGTTTCGAAGAACTGGATGGACGGCGTCCACGTATCGCGCAGACTGTAGGAGACGTCGGCCCGGAGGGTGCTCAGCGAATCGTTTGCCAGGGTGCCGCCAAGTATCTGATCGGCGCGCAGATCCTGGTTCTCGTGGATGTAGATCGCATGCGCGGACACGAATTGTGTCTTGCTTCCCAAGAACTGGTAGGTCGCATCGAGCGCACGATCGCTGATCCGATCCGTCGTTCCGGTGCTTTGGTCGCCTCCCGGGTAGCGCTCCGCAAGCAGCGAAAATGCACCGGCTTGGAAATAATGATTATCCGTGCCATGTTCAATGGCAAGCCTCGCATATGGAATCGCCCCACCGAAGCGATCTGCGGTACCGCCCTGGGTCGAGCTTACGCCCAAACCGTCGAGTATCCGCGGGCTCAGATTCCTGTAAACGGTGACTTCGCCGTACAGAAGGCCGTTCCAACTGGCATAGACTCCGGCGCCGAGAACTTGCCCCGTCAAACCACCGTCCGCCAGCGCTGCTGCGGCCGGCGACGGAGCGAGCGACGAGGAGTTGTAAGGAAATCCCCAACTGGGAATTGAATTCCACAGATCCTGCACGGTTGGACCGTTGCTCACCGTGACGCCGAGAACGCTGTCCTGGCCGAAGATCTGCATGGGGTGGGCATAGCGGACGTCGACACTATCCCACTGCAGGTTACCGGCGGCGCCATCGTAGGTTACCTGAATGAACGCCCCTACGTCCTTCGTGATGCGACCGCCGAAGTACGCTGACAGCTCCTGGTCGCCGACGAAATTGTTGTTTGCCTTGAAAGCCTGGGCGACGAGGCCTTCCTGCGGACCCACGGTATGTGTGAAGCTCGATTGCAGCGTGAGCGAAATGGGAGGCAGATGTTTCTGGCCATCGCTCGACGTATAGCCGTATAGCTTGAAATCGCGGCCGTAGGGCTTCAATTGCGGACCGAATGCGCCCACGTGACATGCCGAGCACGGTTGGCCCGTTTGCTGCGCGAAAGACGGGAGCGCCTGGCTCACGTCCACCAGGCAAAATACGAATAGAAGTATCACTCCCAGTTCACGCATCGGCTTCGTCATGATTGCCGCCATATTCGTTCCATCCAGCCTACGCCGCCGGTGCCCATTGATCGTCGGCCCGATCGTTTGGAGTGGTTTCGGCATCGGCATCGGCATCGCGTAGCGAGCGCTGCCCGGCGCCTTGAATCTCGAGTACGAACTGGGCCACCTGATCCTGCAGCTGCAACGCCTCGTGCGACATCTTCTCCGCTGCTTGCACCACGCTTGCCGCCATGTTTTCGGTATCGCGTGCGGTCACCTGGGCCGCATCGATGTTCTGCGCCACGGACTGGGTCGATGCGCCGACTTCGCCGATCCGATCCGCGATGTCAGCCGTCGACGTACACTGCAAGTCCGCGGAGCTGCAGATCCCGGTCGCCGAGCTCTCGAGGGACGCAATCCGCTCGAGCACCCGTTGCAGGAATTCTCCGGACCTGTTGGCGACGCTCGTGACGTACTCAATGTGGCCGCCGATACCGTCGACCGCGCTGCGCGTCTTCGTTGCGAGATCCTTGACCTCGGTTGCGACCACGGCAAAACCCTTGCCTTCCTCGCCGGCGAGCGCCGCTTGAATTCGCGCGTTGATCGACAGCAATGACGTCTGTCGGGCGATAGCCGCTATTTCATCCGCAATGCCGCCAATTTTGGCCGCCGCACCTACGAGCGTTTCGATTTGCGTTCGAGCCGCGGCCGCTTCCCGAATGACCTCGAGCGCCTGGGCTCGCGAGTTTTCCGCATGTTGTCGAAAACCATGTGCAGCCGCCGTCAGCTGCGCCGCGCGCGGCGCGATCGCGACCGCGGAATCGCGAGTCCTTTGCGCCGTGTCACTCGCCTCGCGATTGCACCTCGAAGTATCGCGCGCGCTGGCCGCCATGCGGTCCGCCGTGTGTTTGAGGTTCGCGACGGTTTGGGCCACCGACTCGACAATGCCGGCTACCTGCGTCTCGAATTCCCTGGTTAATTGTCCGCGCTGCTGTTCCCGTTGCCGGCGCTCGCGGCTTTCCGCGGCCGCCTCGCGAAGGCGCGACTCCTCGGCAAGGCGTGTGCGTTCCGATTCACTGTGCTGGATTCGTGCGAGCATCGCCTCGCCCCGCGCCTCGACGGCCGCGCGCATCGCAAGCATCTCGCGCATCAAGCACGACAACTCACCCGATCCAATCACCTGCAGAGTACCAGCCGGCTTGCCATCGGCAACGGCTCGCACGAGAGTCCCCATTCGGAACAGCGAGCCATTGATGCTGCGGCTCAACAGAGCCGACACGAGCAGTCCCAACACGAGCGTGGGAACCATGGAGACGACGAGGAGATCGTGGCCCTTCGCGGTCCGCTCCTCGTTGTCTGTACGCTGCTGAAATATATTCGAGGTCTCGGAATCGACGAGGTCCTGCAGATCAGAATCCGCGGCTGTAAGGTCGCCGGGCCGCCATGCGCCCGTGGGCGGCGTTGCCGCGATAATTTTGCCGAGCAACGCTTGAAGTCCCGTCTGCTGGTCTCCCGGGGATTCGTGCTTGATGGCATCGGTCAATTTCGAAATCGCGCTCGCAGCGAGCTCTCGTGCGCGATCGTCCGGTCCCGTTGCCGCTTGCGATTTCGCGCCGCCCACAAGCTCCTTCCAAGCCACCTGAGCTTCACGGGTCTTATCGGCGGCAGCGAGTTCGCCCGATTGGAATGCCGCATTGCGCCGCGTGGCATCCCGGTATTGGGCCACGGCGTACATGCCGGTGAGCAGCATGATCGCCATCAAGAGGCTGAATCCTATGTTCAGTTGTCCGGCGATCGGAGTGCGGTTGATGAGTTTGTCGTTTGGCCGGTCAGGCAGCATGCGCTCCAGAACCTGCAGATTTCTGACGACCCGGTTGAAAATGACCGCACCCACATGTATCACGATCAACGCGAACAACAGCGACGCGGTGGCCGTGTGAGCAAATGCAAGACGGTCGTGCCATTCGTCCGAGATGTCCCACGGGGCCTCAATGGAGATGAGCCCCAGGAGACCGATCGAATCTCCGCGCGCCCACGATGAGAACATTCCGATGAGCGGCTGCACGATCAGCAAAATCTTGAAAACGACGTGAACCGTTTCCGCAATGTGCCGCTGCCAGGCGGGTAAGCCGGCGATATTCTGCTTCGGCGAAGGATATTTCCACGACAGGGCGAGTCGCGTCAGCACCAGAATCATGACGATCAACCCGATCTGTCGATGCAGTCCGATCACCCATTGCCCGAATTGGAGGGAGCGCAACTGGGTCATGACCAACGCGACCGTCAACTGGGTAACGACCAGCAGTGCGATCACCCAGTGGAATCGTTGCAGGTACCGGTGGTATCTCTGCATCGGCGTGGCGACCAATGCGTTAGCCGGGGACATTGGCCGTTCTCACACCGTCCCGGACTCGCCCGATGTCTGTTGCTCGAGCCCTGTAGGCTGACCCGTATCGAAGCTCGGGTCGTCCGTGCACCTCAGGGTGCCTTGACCACGATGTTCATGCGCATCTTCGGGTGGATGCCACAAGTCACGACGTAGGTTCCGGGCTTTGCGAACGGCATCTCAAATTTTTCGCCTGGCGGCTGCAGCCCGCTGTTGACGGACACTCCAGTGGCTGCACCCGTGACGGTAATGTTGTGGGTGGTCGAGTCGTCGTTCAAGAAGACGACGGTTTGGCCCTTGGCGACCTCGAGATCTTTTACGCTGAACTTGTTTCCCGCCTGACTCACCGTGATCGGCGGTTCCGCGAGGCTTGCTCCGAACACGAAAAATGCCGCCACTCCGATTGCACAACTGATGCGTTTCATCCTGCCCTCCGAAACTGTCTCGCCCATGGATAAGCAAAGCCTCGGGACTTGTGCGCCGCGCCCAACCACCAGGTGACTAGCGCCCAAGGAGTCATATCGACCATGGATTGAAAAGCTGGAGGAGATCAGCGTCACGGGCCGGCCTAGCGAGGCCGTTAGAATGAGTCCCGGCCCGCCTTTTGGTTGTAGAGGGACCGCTGATCCGGACCCGGACTCGGCCATAAATGCAGAGCCTGGAACCGTTTGGCGGATTTCCGTGAGTCATTAAGCTGATTTAGGCCCCGTACAGACGTATCGGCGCTCGAAGGGAGGCAAATGCAACTAAGCCGGCCTCAGGGGAATAAATCCAGCGCATATTCTTCCGCGATCGGTAAGTTTGTCCGATCGGCTGCGCGAGTTCTCTCCAGCGCCTCCCCCATCTGCGTGTTGCCGTTATCGCGCGCATAGTCGAGCGCGTCGCAGCCCAAGATGTCCCGTGCGATCATGTCGGCACCATGATCGATGTGCAGACTTACGATGGCGCCGCGATCCCACTGGGCAGATTCGAGGATAGGCGTCTGGAACGCATGCGTGCGATTCTCGAGCGCGCCGGCCGGGAGCTAATGCAAGGGCCGAAATAACGGATCACGGCGTCCCTTCGGACCCGTCATCCGTCTTGGCCAATCAAGTTCACGCGCCGCGCCGAAGGGCGTCCGCAAGCCAATCGATCAAGTGATAGTCACGGAAACTGCATTCGACTCCGACGCCTTGTCGCTGGCATCACCGGCGTAGTGCGCCTTGATCGAATACGTTCCGGGCTTCAAAGTCGAAATTGTTAGAACGGCTGCTCCATTTGCATCGACAATCGCAGTACCCAATACTTTGGCACCGGCGTTGAAGAAGACCGTTCCGGCTGGAGCGATCGTTCCGGAGGTCCGTTTCACGGTTGCGGTGAAGGCGATCGACGTGCCGATTGGCCCGTTGGTGGGCGAGGCCACAAGCACGGTTTTCGTCGCATCCGCGGTGACGGAGCCGCACCCATGGCTGTATTGAGCGCGGCAATCGCGTAGGGTGTGGGCGAATGAATCATTAACGCCTCCTGAATTGCATGACTGGCAGATTTCCCATCATCTCTCACTAAGAGCAATCCGCGGCGAAATCGTATCAAGCGCGAGATCCGTACTAGCGATGAACATACCTCGGTCCGGGGTTTGAATAAGACTCGGGCGGTAATCGACCTGCAATAGTCGGTCAAGGGTGAGCGCTTCAATGGAAGAGTTTCTCGAGAGTAAGTCCCAAACGCGATCGCAGCTCCTCGTTGTTCACCGTGCTGTCGAGGTCGTTGTCCGTCCGATTAAAGGTCTCAAAGACTGTATCCCAGGTCGCACCCCAGCCGGAGAAGTTCGTCATCGCAAGCAGCGCGGTGCGCATCTACGGGACTCGCCGCAAGCGTCGGAAAGCCATCGGTTCCCATCGCCGCAGCCCCAAGAGAATGGCGACGCCGTGCTTCTCCCGCATATCCGCCGGGACCGACTGTTCATGCAAAGCCGCCAGTTTGCCGCGCAGCCGCCGCAGTTCGATCTTGAGTTCCGCCTGCGCCGCCGACGTCAGCATGCCGTGGGCGAACTCCAAGGATTCGTGCTCGCCGTCGAAACGACCGCTGACGAACTCGCCGATGCCTTCCCGCTCGAAGTAGCGGCGGATGGGGCCCCGCGGCAGCCAATCGAAATCGCGCTTCGTGCGCCGGCGTATGCGCTCTCCGGGAAGCAACTCGATGATCCCCATCCGGTCGAGAGTGCGCAGGCGCTTGACGGCTTCGGCCGACGTCAGGCGATAGAAATTCAATATGTCCGGGAGTGACCAATGATTCAGCGCGCATACGGCGACCAACAGCAGCTTCGCATCCGCGACGAGCTGCATTTCCTGATCCTCGGTGAGCGTGTCGAGCAGGGGAGCGGAATCGCTTGCAAGCTGCATGAGTTCCACCAGGCTCAAGCCGGCAAAACGGGCAATCTGCGCGAGACGCGTCACCGTGAAGCGCTGCGTCGCGAATATTCGCTTGATGCTCGCCTCGGACAATTTCAAGGCATGGGCGACATCGCGATAAGTGAGATTCCTCGCGCGAAGCTGCTGCTTGAGGGTGCGGATCAACTGCAACACTTCAGGGCTCATGGGCGGCGAAACGTCCCCAGGGTAGCGAAAAACAATACGAACGGCGCGATTATAGGATACTCGTCAGAAATAGTCGCTGAAAGCGCACCCTCTGCGGCATGCTTGAACCGTGGATTCCAACGTCAGGGGGAGAATGCAATGTTCGCAGTCATCATCGCCGCCTTTGCGTTTTGTTTCGTGGCTGAACGCGTGGCGCCCGGGTGGCGCATGCCGGAGGTGGGAACCTGGCCGTTGCGCGTGCTGGCCGTCAACGGCGTTCAAATCGCCGTCGTGACCCTCGCCGGGATTTCGTGGGAGCGGTGGCTCTCGGGTCGGTCATTGCTGCATTTATCCGAATACACGGGAGCCGCTGCCGGCGGCCTGATCGCCTACTTCATCGCAACGTTCGTGTTCTACTGGTGGCATCGGTGGCGACATGAAATCGACTGGCTATGGCGGATTTTTCACCAGATTCACCATAGTCCGCAGCGTATCGAGGTGATTACGTCCTTTTACAAGCATCCGGGTGAGATGGTGGTCAACTCGATCGTCGGCAGCGTGCTCGTATATACGGTGCTCGGGCTTTCGCCGGCCGCCGGAGGCATCTACACACTCTGTACGGCGCTCGGGGAATTCTTCTATCACACGAGCGTTCGGACGCCTCGCTGGGTGGGTTTTGTGTTTCAGCGGCCCGAGATGCATCGGATCCATCACGAGTACCTCCGCCACAAGAACAACTACGGTGACATCACCTGGTGGGACATGCTGTTCGGGACCTACGAAAATCCCCGCGACTGGGATGGAAAGTGCGGGTTCGACGATCACCGGGAGCAGCAGTTGCTCGGGATGCTCGCCTATCGGGACGTTCACACCGCACCCTGAGCATCAGGGCGCCGCACCGCCGTACGGGTCCCGCGGGATCGGCGTCGGCGGCGCCAGTTCCGCGGCCGTGAGCTTCAGTTGCCGGCGTATCCAGGCCAAGCCCAGGTCTTGACCGCGGAACTGGTGCCAGGCGACGGATTCGGCGAGCTTCGCGCCCGGAAACGGCAGCGCCAGTACCTTCAACGGCAGGTATCTGGCATAGAGCCGCGCGAGGCGGCTATGCATCGTTGCGATGCGCCTCGAGCCGATCAAATAATGCGGCAACACGCTGAATTCGGCGACCACCACGCCGATTCGCCGCCGGCCTCCCTCGCGCTCGATGAAGTTCGCCTCGATCGTGTGCCGCCGCTGCAGCAGGGTGCCGGGTCTCGCGACGACGTGTTCGAGTTCGAGGTACTGCTCGCGTGAGATGGTCTCGCCGATCAGGGGATTACCGGACCAAGCGACGCAGACGAAATGCTCCTCGAACAACAGCTCCGAGGGATGCTCCTGGGGCAGCAATTGCGTGGGCATGATCAGCAAATCGACTTCCCGCTTCTCGACGGCCTCCCAGGGGTTCGCGCCGTGCGGCAGGATCTGGAAGTGGAGCAGCGGCGCGAACTCCTCGATGCGGCGGACGAACTCTGCCATGAGGACGGTCGACACATAATCCGACACCATGAGCGTGAACGCGCGGTTCGAGGTCGCTGCATCGAATTCCGGGCGTGCCTCGAGCGTAGTATCGGCGCGCGCCAGAATTTCCCTGACGGGTTCGACCAGGCTCTCGCCGAGCGGCGTCAGCACCATGCGCCGTCCCACCTGGGTCAGGAGGTCGTCCTTGAAGTGATCCCGCAGCCGCGCCAAAGCGCTGCTCATGGCCGGTTGGGTCAAAAAAAGCCGCTCGGCGGCACGCGTGGTGCTCTGTTCGCTGAGCAGAGCATCGAGCGATACCAAGAGATTCAGGTCAAATCGCTTGAGGCGCATGGGCTGACGTATCGACCGGCCTTATGCCTGGGATTCAGACAAGTGATTAGTGTAAATGAACACGCCCACCTATGCTTGCCGCCACAGGTCCGGAACCTGACTCGACATAACGAACGACGATCGAATTCGGGAGTATTCAGATGAATTCCAGCAAACTCGCAGTCCGCGCCGCCGTCTCCCTCGCCCTGGGCCTCGGCGCATATGCCCGCATTGCTACAGGCGCCGAAGGGGTCGGGGTCACCGCGGAACCGTCGCTCGAGGAAATCGTCATCACCGCGCAGAAGCGCACGGAGAAGCTCGAGGACGTGGCGGTCGCGGCCTCGGTCGTCTCCTCCGACGAAATCCTCAGGCAAAACGCCGGCGACATTTCGGATCTCAACCGTCTGGTCCCCTCCGTCCAATTGAACGGTACGATCAACGGACGCGTTCCGCTCGGCGTGCGCGGCATCTCTTCGGTCTCCAACGAAGGCACGGTCGGCCTGTCCTCAGGCGTCGCCCTCATGATCGACGGCGTGCCGATCCCCTCGGATTCACGCGCGGGCAACGCGCTCGAGGACGTGCAGAGCATCGAAGTGCTCAAGGGTCCGCAGGCCACTCTCGGCGGCCGCACCGCAGCAACGGGCGTCATCAACATCGTCACGCGCCAACCGACGGACGTCTGGAGCGGCAATTTCAACGTCAGCGGCACGACCGACAACGAATATCGAGTCAATGCCTTCATCTCCGGACCGATCGTCGACAAGATCGACTTCAGCTTGGCCGGCTATTACACGACGCGCGACTTTCCGATCACGAACATTCAACTCGATGACAAGACCAACGAGAAGGTGCAGGGCGTGCGCGGCAAGTTGCTGATCCGCCCGAATGACGACCTCGACATCCGGTTGACCGCGCGCGTCGGCGAGGACAACTCGCAGGGGATGAATCTCGTCTACACCCACGTCACGCCCGGCATTCAGTTGTTGACCGGACCCGGCGGACCGCCCTGGTATCCGTCGCAGTCGCAATTGCTCGGCGGCATCACGCCCACCATGTCGAATCTCAAGTACAGCAGTCCCGTCCATGCGTTCTCCGACATTCGCGACACCGACGGCTCCATCGACGTGCAATACCGCATCGGCGGTCTCACGCTCGCCTCGACGACGGCCTACCAGGACGAGAAGCAGACCAACGTACAGGATCTGTTCGCCGTGTCCGAATACTTCTGGAACGTGCTCACCGAGGGCGGCCCCGGCTGCGGCAACGCGTGCCCGCCGCCGTTCAACAACACCCAGACGCAGCACGAGGAGGTCAAGCAGTTCAGCGAGGAGTTGAAGCTCGTCTCGCCGGTGGATCAGCCGTTCAGCTACGTCGTGGGTCTTTTCTACTCGGACAGCAAGGTCATCGCGAACGAGTCCCGCGGCCTGCTGCCGGCGCTCTTGAATCTAACCGTGGCGCCCGACACCAAGACGACCGACCTCTACGGCCGTTCGACGTGGAAATTCAGCGACGACAATGCGCTGGTCACGGGTCTGCGCTACAACTACGACCAAATCAGCTACACCTACGACGAGGTGGCCTACGCCGTCAGCTTCCCGCCGCCGGTGATCGTCGGTCCGTTGACCGCCGCCGACAGCAGCAGCGGGTCGACGGTCGTCGGAGACATCAGCTTCGAGCACCACTTCGCGCCGCACTCGATGGGCTACTTCACCTACGCGCGCGGCTATTCGCCCGCGGCCTACAACACGGCGCAGGCGTTGACCCCGAGCCAGCCGACCCTGGGTCAGGCGACGAAGGAGAACATCAATCACTTCGAACTGGGCACGAAGGGCACGTATTGGGACAATCGTCTGACCCTCAACGTGGCTTTGTTCGACACGAAATATCAGGATTTTCAGGTTCAAATCTTCGATCAGGGCAACACGTCGATCAATCCTCCCCTGGTCCTCGCGAACGCCGGCGGCGCGGAGACCCGCGGCCTGGAGTTCGATACGGCGTTCGCGGCGACCGAGAATTTGCGTCTCGATTTCAATGCGGCCTACATCGACGCGAAGTTCACGGATTACGCGGCGGCGCCTTGTTATTACCCGACCTCCGTCGCGGGCCTCGGCTTCAATCCGGCGGGCTGCTTTCAACTCGAAAAGGGTGTGCAAGTCAGCGGTTCCGGCCAGAAGACCGTGAGCGGCGTTCCGGTCGTCCAGAACCTGAGCGGCGCGACGATGCCGAATTCGCCGAAGGTCAAGTTTACGTTCAGCGCGGAACAGCGCATTCCGCTGCCGGGCCCCGTCGATATCGCCCTCGATGCGAACTACACCTGGCGCGACCGTACGCAAATGCTCGTCGATCAGAATCCCTATGGGTTCCAGGATTCCTTCGGCATTCTGAACCTGAGCGCCGGCGTCCAGGACAAGGGCGGCCACTGGAGCGTCACGGCCTTCGTCAACAACGTCTTCAACAAGGTCTACTACACGGATATCGAGGACTTCTGGAGCAGCCCATGGGGCGGCACGGATACGGTGGTCGGTCAACCGGCGCGCGACGCGCACGTCTACGGTGGACTGCGGGCCAACTATAAGTTCTGAGTGCAAAGCGAAACACTGGGGCCGGACTTCGAGACAGGGAAGGGATCTTGAGATGCGGGCGACGATCTTCACGAATGTGCGCATCTTCGATGGGACCGGTACGCCGCCCTTCGCGGGGGAGGTCGTCGTCGAGGCCGAGCGCATCACGGCCGTGCGGCGGCAGGGCGAGCCCGAACCCTCGCCGATGCCGGATGCCGAGCGGATCGACGGGCGCGGCGCCACTATCATGCCGGGACTCGTGGAGGCGCACGCGCATCTGACCTGGCCGAGTTCGGTGGAGCGCTTCGTGCCGGGAATGACCCTGCCTCCGGACGATCTCGCGCTCAATACCGCACGCAACGCGCGGATTCTGCTCGATCATGGGTTCACGAGCGCCTATTCCGGCGGCGCGCTAGGCAAGGTCATCGAGGTGGCGCTCAAGGCCGCGATCGATTCGGGCGGTCTGCCGGGCCCGCGGCTCGTTCCCTCGTCGATCGAACGGGAACCACCGTCCACCAATGAGGTGCTTGCCGGCGGCAGCGTCGAGGCGCACGGCGCGGGGCCGGAGGCGATCCGAGCTTTCGTCAAGGAGTGTGCCGGTTTCGGCGCCAAGGTCGTCAAGTTCCTGCTCTCGGGCGAGAGCGCCCTGCAGCCGGGTGCGTCGATGCGCCTGCTGTACACGGACGCCGAGGCCCAGGCGGCCGGGGAGGAGGCGAGCGCATCGAACGTGTGGCTCACGGGCCATGCGCACGCCGCAGACGCCGTCAAAATGGGACTGCGCCACGGCTTTCGGGTGCTCTACCACTGCACCTATGCGGACGCCGAGGCGATCGATTTGCTCGAGGCGCACAAAGCGGTGATCTTCGTTGCGCCGTCGGTCGGCATCGTGCAGGCCACCTTGGATGCGAAACCGCCGCCGCATTTCGACATGAGCCACATGAAACAGGACGCCGAGATCGTGCTCGAACGCCAGTCTCGGCTCGTGCCGGAACTCAAGAAGCGTGGCGTGCGCATCCTGCCCGGGGGCGACTACGGCTTCCCGTTCAATCCAAACGGACGCAACGCGCGCGATCTCGAGTTGTTCATACGTCACTTCGGCTTTACGCCCATCGATGCCCTGATTGCCGCGACCAAGCTCGGCGGCGAGATCATGGGAATGGGCGCCGAACTCGGGCAGATCAAGCCCGGCTACCTCGCCGACGTGCTGCTCGTCGACGGCGATCCGACGCAAGCCGTCGCCATCCTGCAGGACCCAAACAAGCTGCTCGCGATCATGAAAAACGGGCGGTTCCACAAGCCGCCGCCGTCGATGCGGAGCCCGGCGTACTCAACGCCATGAACGCTCCAGCGCCGCGAAACGTCAATTGCGTCTCGCGCGAGGAACTCGAGCGCCGCTGGAGCGCCGTGCGCGAGCGCATGGACCAGCAGGGCATCGATGCGCTCGTGCTGCAAAACTCGAGCGACTGGGTCGGCGGTTATATCCGTTGGTTTTCGAACCAGCCCGCGACGAACGGTTATCCGAGCACCCTCGTCTTCGCGCGCCGTGAAACGATGTCGCTCATCGAGCAGGGCCCGTTCGGGCTGGTGCACGCGGCGGGGGCCGAACAACGCCGCGCGACCGGCATCACGCGCCATCTGACGACTCCGAGCTATCCGTCGATCCATTACACAGGCACTTACGACGCCAAGCTCGCCGCGGCCGAAGTGCGTTTGCTCGGCGCGCGGCGCGTGGGCCTCGTCGCTCCGGCGGCGATGTACCACAGCTTCGGCGCTGAACTTCGCCGGGCGCTCGCCGATCTCGACATCGTCGATGCCACGGACATGGTCGACAGGATCAAGGCGCTCAAGAGCGCCGAGGAGCGTGGGCTCATACGCGCGGTCGCCGCGATGCAGGACGAGGTGATGACCCGCGTGGCCGCCTATCTGCGGCCCGGCCTCGCGGATTTCGAGGTGGCGGCGTACGCGCAATACGTGGGTCAGCAACTCGGCAGCGAGCAGGGGATCTTTCTGTGTTCGTCCGCTCCGGCGGGCGAGGCTGCGCGGTTTCGTCCGCGCTACCTGCAGGGACGGCTACTGCAGGCCGGCGACGTCTACTCGCTATTGGTCGAGAACAACGGCGCCGGCGGCTATTACACGGAACTCTCGCGGATCTTCGTGCTGGGCCGCGCATCGCAGGAATTGCGCGACGCGCATGCGCGCGTCCTCGAGGCCCAGGATTACGCGCTCGGCCTGCTGCGTCCTGGCACCGCATGCCGGGCGATCCATGCCGAGCACAATCGCTGGTTGGCCGAGCACCACATGCCCGAGGAGCGGCGTCTCAGCATTCACGGCATGGGCTATGACATGGTCGAGCGCCCATTGATCCGCGACGACGAGGATATGGTGCTTGCCGCGAATATGGCCATCGTGTGCCATCCGTCCCTGTCGACCGATCGGCTGTTCGTGCACAACACCGACAACTATCTCATCGAAGCGGGCGGACCCTCGGCGTGCCTGCATAGTACGCCGAAGCAGATCATCGAGATTGCATGAACGAAGCTCGAGACCGCTGAACATGCAACGAGAAGGTTCGCGTATCGCGGCACGCCGAAGCACCGGTGTGTCGCTGCCCGGCATGCTGGCCGCCGTCACCATCGCGGCGACTGCCACGCTGACCGGCCCCGCCGCCGCCGCCTCCGGCGCCGCCCCCGCAGGTGCTGGCCCCGCTACCGCCAACGGGATCGGCGCTGCGGCGCCGAACGCAGTACCGTCGCTCGAGGCGGGTTTCACGAACCCACCGGCCGCCGCACGACCGCGCGTGTGGTGGCATTGGATGAACGGCAACGTCACGATCGAGGGGATCAGGCTCGACCTCGAGTGGATGCACCGGATCGGCATCGGCGGTCTGCAAAACTTCGACGCGGCGCTGTTCACGCCGAAGCTCGTCGAGCAGCCGCTCGCGTATATGACGCCCGCCTGGCAGCGGGCCTTTCGCTACACGACGACGCTTGCCGACCGGTTCGGGATGGAACTCGCCATTGCGGGTTCACCCGGATGGAGCGAGTCCGGCGGATCGTGGATACGGCCGGAACAGGCCATGAAAAAGTTGGTCTGGACCGAAACGCGGATCGCGGGCGGAACGCCGTTCGTGGGAACGCTCGCGCCGCCGCCGAGCGAGACCGGACCGTTTCAGAACGTGCCGAACGTCTATGGCGACATGTTCACGCCCAAACCCGTGGAGGTCGTGGATCATTTCTATCGCGACGTCGCCGTCATCGGCTATCGACTTCCGGATGTGGACCGCGCGGCGGCGGAACTGCACGCGAGCGTCACGAGCAGCGCCGGGCCGCTCGATGCCGGTCCGCTCACGGACGGTGACCTCACCCACGGCATCGACATGCCGTTCACGGATGCGAGTCCGCCGGCCTGGATCCTATTCCAGTACCCGGGGCCGCAAACGGTGCAATCGATCACGATCGCGCTGCCCGGCAGCGGCGGCATCGCCATCCTCGGGGGGCCGCCGCGCAACGTCGCTGAATTGCAGAGCAGCGATGACGGTGTGGCCTTCCATCCGGTGCTCACGATATTCACGACACCGGAGGCGCAAAGCACCCTGAGCTTTGCACCCGTCACGGCGCGCTATTTCCGGCTGGTCCTGCTCAATCCGCCGCCGCAGGCCGTGCCCGAACTCTTGCGCGGCATCATGCCGCCCGGCGCGCCCGCGACCCACCAAATGGTCGCCGAACTCGTGCTCCACGCCGCGCCGCGGCTCGAACACTTCGAGGAGAAGGCGGCGTATTACGTCGGCGACGGCCTCGACCGGCCGGCGCAAGCGGCCGTGGCCGCCGGCGAAGCGATCGACCCCGCGACCATTGTGGACCTGACCTCGAGACTGCGCGAGGACGGAAGCTTCCAATGGACGCCGCCGCTCGGACGCTGGGGCGTGCTGCGCCTCGGTTTCTCGCTGCTCGGCGTCGCGAATCATCCTGCGTCGCCCGAAGCGACGGGGCTCGAGGTCGACAAGCTGAGCCGCGCCGACGTCCGGTTCCACATGGACACGTATCTCGGCAAGTACGCGGCATTCCTCGGCGCCCCGCTGATGGGCCGGCACGGCCTCGCGGCGATGGTCAACGACAGCTGGGAGGCCGGCGCGCAGAACTGGAGCGAAGGCGTGCCCGCGGAATTCGCGCGGCGGCGCGGCTACGACCTGCATCCCTGGCTGCCTGCGCTCACCGGACAGATCATCGGCACCGTGGCCGACACCGAAGGCTTTCTCTGGGATTACCGCAAGACGCTCGGCGAGATGCTTGCCGACAATCATTACGGCCAGATCAACGATTCCTTGCATGCCCGGGGCCTGCAGCATTACGGCGAGTCGCACGAGTCGGGTCGCGCCTTCATCGGCGATGGCATGGACGTCAAACGCGGCAACGACGTGCCGATGTCGGCCATGTGGGTCGGGGGATTTGCCCGGCAGGAAGTGTTCGATGCCGACATTCGCGAGTCCGCCTCGGTCGCGCATCTCTATGGCCAAAACCTCGTGGCAGCCGAATCCCTGACCTCGGGAGGACCGGCCTTCGGCTATGCGCCCGTGGACCTCAAACTCACGGCGGATCGGGAACTCGCGGACGGGCTCAATCGCTTCGTGATTCACACCTCGGTGCACCAGCCGCTCGTCGGCAAGGCGCCGGGCATCACGCTTGGACCCTTCGGACAGTGGTTCACGCGCAACGAGACATGGGCCCGCCAGGCAGAGCCTTGGATCCGCTATCTCGCGCGCAGCAGCTACCTGTTGCAGCGAGGCCGATTCGCCGCAGACGTTCTCTATTACTACGGCGAGGACTCCAACATCACGGCGCTGTTCGGCGAGCATCCGACCGCGATTCCGGCGGGCTACGCCTACGATTTCGCGAATCTGCATGCCCTCGGCATCCTGGGTGTCGAGGATGGCAGCTTGGTGACGAACAGCGGCATGCAGTATCGGCTGCTCGCGCTCGATCCGCGCACGCGCACGATGTCGCTCGATGCCTTGCGTCTGATCGCGAAACTCGTGGAGGCGGGCGCAACGGTGGCCGGCGACAGACCGACCTCGAGCCCGAGTCTTGCCGACAAACCCGAAGTGTTCGCGGCGCTGGCCGCGAGACTCTGGGGTCCTCCGGGCGAGGGCGGGGCGCACGCCGTCGGCAAGGGCCAGGTGATCGCGTCGCACGATTGGTCCGGAGTTCTCCAGAGCCTGGCCGTCGCACCCGATTTCGACTACCCGCGCACCGACGGTGCGGCGACCCTGTGGTTCGTGCATCGCCATCTCGAGGACGGCGAGCTCTATTTCGTCGACAATCGCTCGCCGGCCGCGACCCGCACGGAAGCGAGCTTTCGCGTGAGCGGGCGCGTGCCGGAGCTTTGGCATGCCGATACGGGCCGCCGCGAACCCGTGTCGTATCGCATGGAGGGCGCACGCACCGTCGTGCCGCTCGAACTGGGGCCTGCCGATGCCGTGTTCGTGGTGTTCCGCAAGCCGACGGAAAGCCGCGAATTGCACGTCTCGCCAACGGTGCGCGCGCCGCTCGAAACACTGACCGGTCCTTGGTCCGTGAGTTTCCAGTCCGGGCGTGGCGCGCCCGCGCGTGCGCGATTCGAGGGGCTCGCATCGTGGTCCGAGAACCGCGATCCGGGCATCAGGTTTTTCTCCGGCACGGCGACCTATGCAAGGTCGCTCGAGATTCCGGCCGCGTGGATCGGACGCAGCCGCCGCGTGGAGCTGGATCTCGGCCAGGTCAGCAAGCTCGCGCAAGTTCGGGTCAATGGCCGCGACCTCGGCATTCTGTGGAAATCGCCCTATCGCGTAGATCTGACCTCAGCGCTGCATGCCGGTGCCAACGCGCTCGAGATACGCGTGACGAACTTATGGGTCAACCGGCTCATCGGGGATCAACAGCCGGGAGTCCAGGCGGTCAGTTTTACGACCTTCAACCCCTACAAGGCCGACTCTCCGCTGCTCGAATCAGGTCTGCTGGGCCCGGTCGTCGTCGCGCAGCTCACGCCGGCGCGTCGCATCGCCGCGCCTGACACGACGGCGCAGGAGAAGCCGGATTACGCGATGTTCGACATGGACGTCGCCATCGATACCGTGGCGACCGGCGAGCAGGCGACGCCCGGCTCGCACGACAAGTTGCGCCTGGTATTCGATCGGTCCGCCGTCGATCCGCGCACGCGGCGGGTGCCGCTCGTGAATCTGCAGCACTTCGTCGCCGGACGGTATCAGCCCGAACATCCGGACGCGGTGTTCATGCCGATGAACGACGCTTGGCTCGATCTATCGAGCCAACCCTACTCCCTGCATTTCACGGCGAACGTCCTCCACGGTAAACCGATCCGCATCGAGGCGGACGAGCACACCCACCGTCTCACGATCCATGCACAGGATCAGGCGCAAACAGTTCTCCTGAGCGGCCCCTATGCCGTCGATCCACAAGTCATCGGCGGCGCGGAGGCCGTCGACGCCGCGACGGCGGGGGGCACGAGCACGGCGCCCCCGGCCCACGGCACTGCGCCCGTCGATCCCGGCTCGATGCCGCAGAGGAATTCGTCGTGACCGGCGGACCGCCCGACGGGATCGCGGCGCGCATTCGCGCGCAGGGTGCCGTGCTCGACATGCGCGCGACGCAGGAGATCTACGCGCCGTTGCTGGCGGCGCAGCCGCGCGATGGGGTCGAGGTCCGGCGCGACCTCGCTTATGGGCCCGACGCGCGTCATCGGCTCGACGTGTATCGGGCCGAGCCCGCGCGCCAAGCGACGCCGCCGCGCGCGATGCCGGTCTTGATCGTGTTCCACGGCGGCGGTTTCGTCCGCGGTGACAAGCTCGAACGTGAGAACGCCGGCTTGTTCTTCGCCCGCGAGGGATTTCTGACGCTCGTACCGAATTATCGCCTGGGTCCGGCGCATACCTGGCCGGCAGCTGCCGAAGACGTCGTGTCGGCGCTCAAGTGGGCCGTTGCGCAGGCCCCGGCGTATGGTGCGGATCCGGGCCGTATCTGGCTCTTGGGCGAGTCGGCCGGTGCGGCGCACGTCGCGACGGCCGCACTGTTGCGGCGTTTCCATCCCGCCGGCGGCCTGCCGATCGCCGGCGCCGTGCTGGTGTCAGGCGTCTACAACGTGCAGCTCGAGCGCCTGGCCCGCCGTCAGTTTGGCATCGCGACGCCGGATCCACGCAACGAAGCCTACTTCGGCGTCGACTTCGCGCGTTATCCCGGGATGTCGGTCGTCGAACAAATCGACAGCGCGTCGTTCCCCTTGTTGATCACCTACGCGGAACTCGATATGCCGCAGATGCAGGTGCAGGCAGGAGAACTGTTCGCGCGGCTCGTGACCCATCATGGCTTCGAGCCCGAACTGCGCGTCATCCCGGGCCACAATCACCTCACCCAGGTGTATTCGGTCAACACCGGAGATCATTCGCTGACGGCGCCGGTGCTCGAGTTTCTGCGCGGCGGCGCATGACGGGATCGGGAAACAGCGCATTCGGGCAGTGTTGATCGAGTTGCTGCCTGAATGACCCGGGCGCGGGAGCGAGCTAACGTCGAGGGATTGTTTGCCAGTTTTGAAAATGGCGTTTGTTGTCGCTCGGCAAACCGTGGGGGTCGTGGCTCGCGCCCGTCGCAATGCCGTTGTCGATGTCGATCAAGGTCGCCGTAAGAGTGCCGGAAACAAATTCAGAAGAATCGGTGTTTGAAGCGGCAAAACAATAGAGATTGATGACATCGCCCGCTTCGACCAGCCAATCGTCGGCAACCGCAGCTTGGCCAAGCATCCCGCCACTGTTGAAATTGCTGAATCCGCCGATAGAACCGTCGTTGAAATTTCCTGCGTTACCGCTGGAAACGTAGCAAAAGACCGACTCGTCGAGACCTGCAATGAGTACGGCCGTGGCATTCACGTAGTAATTTCCCGTCACGCTGACGGAAGGGGTCGCAACCACCACTGTACCGGTTGTAGCCAAATTGAAAATAGGAGTCGTCGATGATCCCGCAACGCCTTGAGACACGGTAGCGGGACCGGTTGGGCCCGTGGCGCCGCTCGCGCCCGTGTGACCCGTCGGACCCGCAGGGCCGGTCGCTCCCGTTGCCCCAGTCGAGCCCTGAGCGCCCTTTGGCCCTGTCGGTCCGGTTGCTCCGATCGTACCGGTCGCTCCACGTGCTCCCGTGGGTCCCGTTGCGCCATTCGCTCCTTTGGGTCCAGAAATTCCGGTCGGTCCCGTCGCCCCCGGAGCGTCCAAGATTCCCCATACGGCCGCGTTCGCAGAGGGCGGGACTCCGTGATTCGCTGCGAGCGCGATGTAACTCGCCCCTTGGTATGTCACGACGACACCGCTCGTATACGAAGTGGTGGCAGACCAAGAGCCCTGAAATGCTTTGATGGTCACAATGGTGAGAGCGCTTGCCGTCGACACTCCCAGCGTCACTAACGAGGCGCCCGCGCCGACCGCCATCAGCAGACCGCGAACGGCCGTCGAGAGTGACGCCGGCAAAGCGCGGAATGATCGCGATACGCTGCCGATGGGGATGCTCACGCGTGATTTTCCGTTGCGATCATCGACCGAGTCCGGGCTCGCGTCCGCGGAACGATTGGCGTCGATGCGGGAATCATCTGTCATTCCTGTTCTTTCCGTCTGGCGCCGCGCATCGAGCCGCCCGGATCGTGGCCGACTGCCGTCACGTGCGCTTTATCGACATCAATGAGGACCGCCGTAATGAACGAATTATCGACGGCGGAGTTGGGCAAGCCGTTCTCGGAATAGCAGTAGAAATTGATGACATCGCCGGCATCGACCGGCAAATCTTCGGCGACCGAGGCTTGTCCGTTCTGTACAAATCCCGCGCCGAAATTGCTGAATCCGCCGTCAAAGCCATTGTTCGTGTTCCCGCTCTTGCCGGTGGAGACGTAACAAAAAACGGCGTCGTTGACGTCAGCGGTGACCAAGGCGGTCGCATTGACGTAATAATTTCCGGTGACGCTGACGGTTCCCGTCGTCGCGGTAATGGTGCCTCCGGTCGGTAAGCCGCCGATTACGTCGACGCCCGCCCCGGAGACGCCTTGAGACGGTACCGCCGGTCCGGTTGGGCCGGTTGGCCCCGTCGGGCCGGTCGCGCCGGGGCGGCCAACCGGCCCCGTTGCGCCTGCGGCGCCCGTCGCACCCTTCGGCCCGATGGCGCCCGTCGTGCCTGTGGCGCCCGTTGCGCCTTTAGCACCTACAGAACCCGTGGCGCCGGTCGCGCCCTTCGGCCCGGTCGGTCCGGTGGCGCCCGTCGGTCCTTTCGCGCCTGGCGCTTCCAAGATCGCCCAATCGGCTGTGTTCGTCGAAGGCTGAACGCCGTGACTCGACGCCAGTGCAATATAGCTCGCGCCTTTGAACGTCACCACGGTGCCCGCAGAGTACGTCACCGTGGCAGACCAGGCACCCTCAAAACTCTTGATCGTCACGTTGGTCAGGGCATTTGCGGGCACGGCACCCAATGCGAGAAGCGAGCCGCTTGCGCCGACGGCGAGCACAAGCCCATGGACTGCTCTACGGATCGGACTCGCTGCGGGAGGACATCTCGGTGGGTCACGGCAGATATCGGAGTTCATGCATGTTTCTCCACTCAATCAACATATGATCCCGCATCGCGGGCAGGGACAGAACTCACTGCCCGCGTTCCTGAGAAACCCAAAGGCCAATGACCGAAAGGACGCTATCCACTATTGATACAAGTTTCCGGACGCCGTGTAGATCCAGGGCACGCCCCGGTCGGGGGACACCGATATCTGTGTACCCATCGTAAACGGCACGACGGGCTGATTGATCCCTGTTTCCACCCAATAAAGACCATTCGTCCCATTCTGGAACTGATAGATGGGGTGGTTGCCGTTTGCATCCACAGTGCACCCGAGAATCCAGGCTTGGCCGTATCGAAAGGGGGCCGCGGTGTAGAACCCCTGATTTGGATCGTAATTACTGCCGTCATAGGAGGCCAACAGCGTAGCCAACGCGGGCCCCACGGCAATACCGCGCGCGCACGGCGTGGATGCGGGATCGAAGAAATCGAAACTCGTTCCATTCCAATATGCGACGTCGCCATATCCGTCCACGATCCACGGAAAGCCCTGCGGCGAAACCGCAATTCTCATGGCCCCTCCCGTAAACCCGTTATACGAAGCCGGACGAAGCACCCATCGGGTGCTCTGTCTTTCATAAACGGCGAACCCACTGAGCGTGTCGCAGCTGACGACCCAGGGGTCGCCGTATCGAAGACCATAGGCGTTTGGCCCGACGCCGATCCAACTTGCACAAGGAGCGAGCGTGTCTCGTTCAAATGCGGAGCCGTTCCAGAACGATACATTTCCCGCGCTGTCGATGATCCAGGGATTACCTTGCGGCGATACCGAGATACTCGCCGCCGCCCCCGGTTTGAGAATCCAATTCCCGCTCTCCCAGTGATAGATCGGGTGACCACCGGTAATCGCCGCGAAGCCGAGGATCCATGGATCACCGGTCGTCGTACCGTTCGCGTTGGGGCCGACGGCCACTGTTTCGCCTCCTGACGAAGAAGCAGTCCGCATGGATTTGAGCTTCGACGAAGACAGGATCTTCCAGCCCGTATCGGAACCATTCTTGACGCCGAGATAATTCTGCGGGTTCACGAGGGCGCCGCCCACAAACTCGAGTGCACCCGTGTCCGTCGACGAGTACACCGATTCGGGGCCTTCCGGGGAGGCAGGGCCGTTCTCGGAACTCAACTCACAGGGGTCGGCGGCCTCGTATGTCACGCCGTCGATCGTGAGCGTCAATGGCCCGAACGGAACAGCCGGACACGTCGGACCGTTGCTGCCACCGGCAATGAACACGATGAAATCGAGAATGCGGCCTTCGGCGTCTTGGGCGATCGGTTCGATGACAACCTGCATCGACGGATTCGACCCGTTGGTGTCGCAGGCCTCACCGGGGACGAGAGCGGCGACACCCCAGCAGTAAGCCACCAAGTTGCCGAGCGTTTGTACGAGATAGGCAGGATATTCGGACGACGGACCGGGTGAGATCGTCAGCGAGGCGAGGAGTTTGGAGTGCGAAGAGGACGGGAGCGTGACCGAAGAGTCGAGCGTGATCGAATTGCCCTCGTAGGTCCCCAAAGTATCCCAACTGCTGTTGGTGATCACATAACGCCCGGACGCGGGTCCGGATGGCGCGATCGATAGGAGCAGAAGCAGGCATGGACCTGCAAAAAGCTTCATGGGTACACATGTCCTTGTGAAGTCGACGTCGACTCACCAGACCTTCGTCGGCCCCGCAAACTCACCGAAAGAGCGGCGGAATCCATGGCGCGTCCCCGGCCATTCGACGCATAGCACGGGAATGATTGCAGAATCAATGCGCCTTCGAGTCGCAATAATCGGTAATCGGAAGTCCGGGAACGTATTCCATGACGAAGTACGGCCGGCCATCGGGGGTGCGTCCTCCGTCCAGGAGTTTCGCGATGTTGGGGTGATCGAGCTGAGCGAGGATTTGACGCTCGGTCTTGAATCGCGCCACGATCGCCAGCGAGTCCTGACCGGCGCGGATCAGCTTGATCGCCACTTGCTGGTCGAATTCGGCGTCGTCCCGGCGTGCGAGGTACACTTCGCCCATGCCGCCGGAGCCGAGTACTTCAACGAGCTCGAACGGTCCGATGTGCTTGCCGATGCCGGTATCGCGGTCGGCGATCGACCGGAGTTCACCGGGGCTACCGGCTTGCTTCTCGAGGAAATCGTCGGTGACGGCCTCGTGTGCCGCGATCAGCGACTCGAGCTCAGCACGAAGTGCGGGATCCTCGGCGCCGATATTCGCGAGTTCATCGCGACGCCGCGCCGGATCGAGAACCAGCAGATCGTTGAGAAGGCTCTTGACCTGCTGCCACCGCGCAGGAGTCATCAAGCCGGCCATCGAGGCCGTCACTGCACGTTCGTGGCGCGCATTTGCCGGTACAACCAGACGCGCGCCGCCGACCAATCGCGCTCCACAGTCGCCACCGAAAGGCCGAGAACCCCGGCGATTTCCCGGGTCGTGAGCCCGCCGAAGAATTTCATATCGACGACTTTTACGAGCCGTTCGTCCATTTGCGCGAGCGACTCCAAGGCATCGTCTAGAGCCACGAGTTGCTGGTCGTCGTCGCCCGGGAGTTCCGCGAGCGCCTCGACGTCGATCCGCAAGCCGCCGTCGCGTTTGCCGGCATTGCGCGCCCGCGCATAGTCGACCAGTATCCGACGCATCAGATTCGAGGCAACTGCGACGAAATGCGCGCGACTCTTCAGTTCCTCGGGCCGGCTGCCGATCAGCCGCATGAAGGCCTCGTTGACGAGCGCCGTACTCTGCAGCGTGTGGTCGGCGCGCTCGGATTTCAGATGGTAGTGCGCGAGTCGGCGCAGCTCCTGGTACACGGCGGGAGCCAGTTCGGTGAGCGCGCCTTGGTCGCCCTGAATCCAGTTTTGTAACAACTGGGTCACCTGACCGGACCGATCGTCACTCATACCCGGCCTCCGTCGTCTGTTCCAACGATGCCGTCCGTAGGCTATGCGGGCGGAGCGGCCCTCGTCAATCACTATCCAGAAAATGCGTGGGGAGGCGGATCCCGATGCAATCCACGGCCTCCCCACCGGCGGCTAATTCTTGATCTGCAGCGCACTCGCGGTGCGGACGCCCGCGTAGACCAAGGTATGCTCCGTCGTCTTGTTGGCGTAATCCTCGAACCACAGATTCCCGAAGGAATCGATGACGTAGAGCTTCGCGGTGTTGAGGGCTCCCGCCGCATAGACATTGACGTCGATCAGATCGCGTTCGCCGATGGTTTGCGGAATGTTCGCAAACGGACCATGCTCCAGCCACAGCTTGCCGTCGGTGCCGATTACCATGATGTGATTGACGTCGAGGGCCTGAACTTGGAAGACATTGGCGTCGACCGCGATTCGGGTTGCAATCGTGTAGTCGACTCCGTTCCACGGCGCCTTTTCCAGCCAGAGCTTGTTGTCCTCGCCCTGCACGAAGATCGTATTTTCATCCACCGCCGAGAACGACTGAACGTTCCCGTCGATCGGCTTGCGTGTGGCGATCGTGTTTCCCACGCTCCAGCCCGACGTCGGGGACGCCGTCTCCAACCACAGGTTACCGCCGTAGCCCTCGACCACCAGGGTCCTGGAGTTCAGCACTTGAAACTCGGCGACGCGGCCGTCGACTTGCTGACGGGTGTCGATGACGGCCTGAACGTTGCCCCAGCCATTGACGTCCGACGGCGTGGGCGCGGTTTCGTACCACAGGTTGCCGTCGTTGCCGACGACGAATACGTGCTTCGCGTCCACCGCCCAGAAATAAGTCACCTGTGCATCGACCTGCTTGCGGGTATCGATCGTGTGCTGGATGCCATTCCAGGGACCGGTCTCGAGCCAAAGATTCCCATCGGAACCGAGCACGAAAACTGCGTTGGCGTTGACCGGCTGATACATCGACGTCGAATTGGCGATCCCCGCCCCGTGATGAGTCGTGCTCGTATTGAGCGAAACTACGGCGGGCGCGACCACGGTCGCGATATTACCGTCGATCAACGAGGGATTTGGGATGCTGACCGGGTCGATCTGCCAGTTCACCGCGTACAGGTTGTCATTGAGATCGGTAAAGTACAGCGTGTCGGTCGGCGCGGCCGCGACGGCCGTCTGAGCGAGGACGCCGAGGGCGGAAAGGGCGGCTCCGTAAAGGCCGAAGGAACAAACTCGGGACGGCGAAATCTTGCGGAACATGACGATCTCCTTCAGAGGGTTTTGGTTGCGGTTCCTTGCGGCATCTGTCGATACGGTGGCTTGGGCGGTCGCCGAACCATCGAATCGCAGGTGCCTAGCAGTGATTGCGCAGAGCGCGATCAAATCCCCTCATGGAGTGGCCGCGCCCTGACTGCCATTCAAAGGCAGGGTTACAGCAACTGGCGTCTACCGACGACCCTGGCCGGAAACGCGCCGGGAAACGCGAGCGGGGGCACGAGCGAGCTCACGGATCTGTGCTTGGGTGCGCTCAGGCTGACCCCCGGTTCCTTCAGCGCGAGCCCCGCACCCTTCGTAGGTTTCGTCAATGCCGCTCGCGGTCCGGTCCCGCGAAAGCGGAGCCTCGAAGCTCAGAGCCGAACGCTCGCCTTGCCCTTGAGCCCGAGCATTGCACGCGCCTCGGCGGGCGTCGCCGCCTCGCGGCCCATTTCGGCGAGAATGCGGCGGATCTTCATGACCTGTTCCGCGTTCGAGACCGCGAGCCTGCCGCGCTCGATGAACAGGCTGTCCTCGAGGCCGACGCGCACGTTGCCCCCAAGCAGGGCCGCCTGCGTGACGAAGGGCATCTGGTGGCGTCCCGCGGCGAGCACCGACCATTGGAAGGTGCCGGCGCCGAACAATCGATCGGCGGTCTGTTTCATGAAGACCAGGTTGTCGAGGTCGGCGCCGATGCCGCCCAAGATCCCGAAGATGAGCTGTACGAAGAACGGCGGCTTGACCAGCCCGCGATCGATGAAATGCGCGAGGCTGTAGAGGTGGCCCACGTCATAGCATTCATGCTCGAATTTCGTGCCCGCATCGGACATCGTCTGGAGGATGAAGGCGATGTCGCGAAACGTATTCCGAAAGATGAAGTCGTCGCTGTTGCGCACGTAGCCCTCCTCCCAGGAATATTTCCAATGCTGGATGCGCTTCGCGGCCGGAAAGATGGCGAAATTCATCGATCCCATGTTCAAGGAGCACAGTTCCGGCTTGAACCGGATCGCGGCCGCGAGGCGGTCGGCCACCGACATCGTCGGGCTGCCCCCGGTCGTGAGGTTGATCACGGCATCGGTTTGCGCGTGGATCTGCGGCAGGAATTGCGCGAACACGTCCGGATTTCCGGTCGGCTCCCCGTCGGCGGGATTGCGCGCATGGAGATGAATGACGGCGGCGCCGGCCTCAGCCGCCGCCAGTGACTCGGCGGCGATTTGCGCCGGCGTGATCGGCAGCGCCTCGGACATCGTGGGTGTGTGCATGGCGCCGGTTATGGCGCAGGAAATGATGACCTTGTCGACCATGTTCAGAATCTCCCCGGCTGCAGCTCCGCGCGCCGCGAACCGTCGTTGATGATGAGACAAAGCACGATGCCGATGCCGACCATCGCGATCGGAAGCCACAGCACGTGCTCGATGCCGAAGCGCTGGGCCGCATGGCCGACGATCACGGGAGCGAGGCCGCCCCCGAACAACTCCCCCACGGCGATCACGAGGCCGGATGCCGTCGCCATCAACGGCCCGGGTACGGTCTCCGTACAGACCGGCCCTACCGTGAGCGTGATGAGCGCGTTGTTGAAGAAGTGCACGAAGAACAAGTCCGTGAACAACTGGCCGGCGACGGCGGGTGCCTGCATGAGCAGCATGAGCGAGACCAGGGTGCCCACGCTCGCGAGCGCCATGATGCGGCCGCGGCCCCAGCGATCCGAGGCCCACGGCAAGAGCAGCGTGCCGACGGTGGCTCCCAGGCCGATCGCCGACATCACCGTGCTCATTTGCGCGAGCGGCAAACGCAGGTGATCGACCAGATAGTTCGGCATGAAGGCGCTCGTCGTCACGAGGCAGGTCAACCAGCAGAGCATCAGGAGCGCCGCGGCACGCACTTTTGAAAACGAGAGCACTGCCTTCCAGTCACCGAGACTGCCGCGCGGGGCCTTCCCTGCGTCGGCGCGCCCGTCTGGCTGCGCCGCGGACATGTCGGGCGCGCCGCCGGCGGCCGTGACCGCGTCGGGCGCGAGGATGCGCCAGACCGCAAACGCGAGCAAGAGGCCTGGAATCACGAACAGCAGGAAGACAAAGCGCCACTCCATAAAGCGCAACACGCCGGCAACCAACAGCGGGGCAAGCCCCAATCCGAACAGCGGCATCATCATCTGCTGGATGCCGATGTTGAGCCCCCGACGATTCGGCGGCGAAGCGGCGAGTGTGCCGGCGATGCTCGCGGGCGTATACGCGCCGTCGGCGAAGCCCATGACGACACGCACGGCGATCAGGCCCAAGAGGCCCGTCGCGAGGCCGCTCGCGCCGATCAGCAACGAGAACACCACGAGCGAGACGGTCAACACCCGCCGCCGTCCGATGCGATCGGCGAGATTGCCCATGAACAGCGCGGCGATTCCCCATGCGAGCGCGAGCGCTCCCGTGATCGTGCCGATGTCGCCGTAACTCAAAGACAAGTCGCGTGCGATGACCGGAAACAGGGTGCTGATCAGAAACCGATCGATGCCGACGAGGCCGAAGCCCAAAGCGAGCACGGCAACCGTGCCGGTCCCCGACGGCACGCTCAGACGAGCGGGCACTTGCGCTGCGCCTCGAGCAGATGTGCCGCCAGACGGGCTCGCAGCGCCGTCATTTCGTCCTCCGACCAGGCGCGAAATCCGTGGCCGGTCTTGAAACCGAGCGCACCGTCGGCCACCTTGCGTTCGAGATACGGGCTCGGTCGATTCGAACGGTCGAGTTCAGGCATCATGATCCTGTGGATGTCCAAGGTCAGATCGAGCCCGACGAGGTCCGCGTTCTCCAGGGGACCGAGCACGGCCAGGCGCAGGCCGAAGCTGTTCTTCACGCAGGCGTCGAGCGTCGCGGCATCGCAGACACCTTCGGCAACCATGGCAATCGCTTCGCGCCACAGGGCATGCTGGAGGCGGTTCGCCACGAATCCGGGCGTGTCCTTGATCACGTGCGCAGGCGACTTGCCGATTGAGCGGAGCAGTTGCATCGTCGTCTCGACGGTCGCGATCGAGGTCAGTTCCGACTGCACGACTTCCACGAGCGGGATCAAGGCCGCCGGGTTCCACCAATGCGTGCCGACGATGCGCTCCGCCGTCGCAAGCCCGGCGGCAATCCGGTGGATGGGGATCACCGACGTATTCGAGGCGAGTATCGCGTCCACCGGCGCATGGCGCACGAGTTGCGCGAACAGCGACTGCTTGAGCTCCAGTTTCTCCGGCGCCGCCTCGGTGACGTAGAACGCGTTCGCGACCGCCGCGCCGAGATCGTCGGCGAGGCGAACCGTGTCGGCGAGCGCGGGATCGCGGTCGAAGAGGCGCAAATCCGACGCTACCCGGGCCCGAACCGTGCCACGAACCACGGGCGAGGGCTCATAAACGGTGACCTCGTGACCGGCGGCGAGAAACACCTGCGCGATGCCCGCGCCCATGAGGCCGCCCCCGATGATCGTGATGCGGCCGCCTTTGTTCATCCGGTCAACCGGCCGTATAGCCGCCGTCGGCGTAAACGATGTGACCGGTATGGAAATCCGATGCGCGCGCGCAGAGGAACAGCAGTGGTCCCGCGAGATCTTCCGGCTCGCCCAAGCGGCCGACGGGAACGCGCGCCAGGAAACCGGCGCGTACCTTGTTGGCGTTCTCGTTGTCCTCGAACATCCACGCGGTGAGCGGAGAGCGGAATACCGTGGGGGCGATGGCGTTGACGGTAATGCCGTACTTGCCCCACTCGCAGCCGAGCGCCTTCGTCATGCCGTCCACCGCCGCCTTCGATGCGCAATACGCGGAGTAGCCGGCGGGATGCCCCAACTTGCCGCGCGCCGAGGACGTGAAGACGATCTTGCCGCCGCGCGCCTGGGCGATCATTTGTCGGCCGGCGGCACGGGCGATGAGCCATGCGCCGTCGACGTTGGCCTGCATGACCTTGTCGAAACGGTCCGGCGACATGTCCACGATGGGGGACACGTCGTTCATGCCGGATGCGACGACGAGAATGTCGACGCCGCCGTAGGCCGCGACCGCGGCACTCACGATCGCCGCGGCGTCGGTCTCGCTGTTCGAGCGCAGCGCACACGGGTGAACCGCGATGGCACGCGACGACAATTCCGAGGCGAGCTCGGTCAACTCCGCGGCTTTGCCGGCCGCGATCGTGAGTTTCGCCCCCGCCGCTCCCAGGGTCGCGCAGGCAACCTTGCCGAAGGCGCCGGTCGCCCCGACGACGATGGCGGACTTCCCGCTCACGTCGAACAGGCGCGAGTGGTCGATCGCGGGCAGCGTCATGGCCGCGGTCCCGGATGCGGCATGACGACGAGCATCGTGGCGACCGCGTTGCCGTCGTTGCGGACCGTACGGGCTTCGCCGCCGGGCAGGTAGCAGCTATCGAGCGTCCCCAGGACGTGTGTGCTGCCGTCGCCCAGGGTCACGGTCACTTCCCCGGCGAGCACGACATAGATCTTCTCCAGCGGACTTGCGTCCATCTCGGCGCCGCCTTGCGGCAGGAAATGCGACAGCCCCACCCATGCGAAGCGCGAGGCGCTCGCATCGAAACCCTGCAGCCGCAACGCGCACATGTCGAAGTGCTTGGGCGCATCGTAACGTTGGGCGTCCGTGAAGCGGGTGATTTGCATCGTCGCTCTCCTTTATTCTCGAGCGTCGTCCGGCTCGTTCGCCCCGTTATTCGTCGCGTCCGGTCTCGATGCGGAACTTGCCCGTCGGATCGATGATCGCCACGAGGCGCACGATGCAGCCGTCGCCCTTCTTCCAGCGCCACGGAAACGCGGCGAAAGTCACGCGCTTGCCCGTGACCTTGTCGATATCGCCGCCGATGTTCTCGAAGCCGCAGATGCCGTTCGACAGGATGGCGTTGTGGCACGGTTCCCATTCGGGGAAGTCCTCGATGACCCGGCGTCCGGTGAGTTGGAAGTATTCCTCGTTGATCTTCGGCAGCAGTCCGTTGGGCGCGCCCGGACCGTGCGGTCCGATCGCCGTGCCGAGCGGATGGTCCAGGGCCTGGGTGTCCGAGCCGCACATCTTCACCTTGCGCTTGACGAACCACTCGCCCGCTTCCTTGTAGAACCCGGGCGAATAGCCGTAGTAGTGCTGATTATCGCCGTAATACTCGTGCCAACCCGTGTTGACGATGGCAATGTCGCCGGGCCGGATCTGTGGGCGCGCATTCTCGAGATCCTCGGCGGTGATGACCTCCCATTTCTTCTTCGGGATGGAAACCACGACGCCTGTGCCAAAGAAGTAGGGCAGCGGGACTTCGTCCATGAACGGAGTCCCCTGCACCACGTGCGCGGGAGCATCGATGTGGGTTCCGGAGTGCATGACAGTCGTGATTCGCTGCGTCAGCACGCCGGACCTCGACATGCCGTGCAGCCGCTCGATCTTGACGTCCTCGAAATACGGCCAGCACGGTTGACCCAGACCCCAAGGGTGACTGAGATCGTAGAACTCGAGGCCCATCTTGTTGAGCAGATTCGATTCCTCGAATTTGCACAGAGACTCGTCGCGCCAATCGCCGTCTTGCCAGCCTGCCATCGTATTCTCCTGAGGTTGTTCCCGATCTCGTTCGTGCCGAACCGTAGATGTACCGGATCGTAGGTTTAATGTATTGTGATACGGTACGCCCGTCATGGGCATCCGGTCAAGGCGAACATGGACGCGGTGAAGGTTGAGAGAGGCGGCATCCAGGTGATCGCGCGGGCGGCCCAAGTGCTGCGATCTTTGCGTGACGAGCCCTCCGGCTTGAGTCTCGGCGAGATCGCCTTGCGTGTGGCGCTGCCGCGCTCTACGGTCCAGCGGATCGTTGCGGCCCTGATCGATGAGCGGCTGCTGATTCCGGCGTCCGCGAGGGCCGGGGTCAAGCTCGGGCCGGCGCTCGTCGAACTCGCCGCAGCCGTGGACGCGCGCACGGAAAAGTTGGTGCGGCCGTTCATGGAAGCGATCGCGCGGCAGACCGACGAGACCGTGGATCTGTCCATACTCGACGGCGATCAAGTCGTCTTCGTCGAACAAATTCAAGGCACACAACGCCTCGCCGCCGTGTCGGCGGTCGGCAAACGCTTCCCCGTGCACAGCACGGCGAACGGCAAGGCGATTCTCGCGATCCTGCCCTCCGAGCAACGCGATGCGCTGCTATCGGTTCGACTCAAGCGCTACACGCCGGCGACGCTCACCGACACGAGCTTGCTGCGTGAGGAGCTGCGCGAGGTGCAGGCGAGCGGCCTCGCGTTCGACCTCGAGGAGCACAGTCCCGGGATTTGCGCCGTCGGCACCGCATTCCTCGATGCATCGGGGCGCGCTTATTCCCTGTCCTGCCCCGTGCCGAGCGGGCGATTCGCCGCGAAGCGCGCCCAAATCGCGCGGCTGCTCAAGAAAATCAGGGCCGAGTTGCCGGCGGCGCTCGGCGTGCCGGGCGCGCGGTGACGGGCGCGGTCACGGACTCCGCGAATCGTGCGGATTCGCCGTCGGGGGGTCAACCCCTGCTGCTCCTGCTCTGTGCCACGGCGGCCCTGCTCGAGGGCTTCGACACCCAGTCCATGGGGGTTGCCGCGCCGCGGGTGATCGCCGAGTTCGGGTTGTCGTCCGGCCAGTCCGCCGTCATTTTCAGCGCGGCGACGCTCGGGCTCGCGGTAGGCGCGGCGATCGGCGGACGCATTGCCGATTACCTCGGCCGGACCCGGAGCCTCGGCGGTTCCCTGCTCTTGTTCGGTGTCTTCTCCCTGCTCACGGCGGCGACCCGGAACGTCGAGACGCTCTTCGCCGCACGCTTGCTGACCGGATTGGGCCTTGGTGCCGCCATGCCCAATTTCATCTCGCTCGCATCCGAGTCGGCGCCTGCGCGACATCGGCTGGTCGCATCCACCCTCGTGTTGGCCGCGATGCCGATGGGCGGCGTGTCGGCGGGGCTCGTCGCCTTGGGAGCCGCCTGGGGTTGGAACTGGCGTACGATTTTCCTTGCGGGCGGCTTGGCGCCGCTTCTGCCCGCCATCGTCCTCTGGCGGTGGCCGGCCGAGCGCCGCGGGACACTCGACGCGAGCCCACCGGTCGACACCGTTGCGACGGTCTTGTTTGGCGGTGAGCGCGCCCTGACCACCGTGCTGTTGTGGACCGGCTTCTTTTTCACACAGCTCGTCCTGTTGCTGATGCTGAACTGGCTGCCGAGCCTGATGATTGGAATCGGCTTCAGCCGGACCCAGGCGAGTCTCGCCTCAATCTGCTTCAACCTGAGCGGTAGCTTGGGCGCCATCGTCCTCGGGAGATTGCATGCCGGTCGGCGACGCCGCTTGTGGGTCATCACGACTTACACCGGGATGGCGTTGGCACTCACTGCCGTCGGTGCCGTCGGCAAGGTTTTTTCCGTGGCCGCGCTGGCGTGCGCATTTGCGGGACTCTTCATCATCGGCGCGCAGCTGATCCTGTTCGCGCTTGCGCCCCTTTATTACCCGTTTGCGATGCGCGGTACCGGGGTGGGCGCCGCGGTCGCGGTCGGACGCTTGGGCTCCGTCATCGGGCCGCTGATCGCCGGGGCGCTGCTCGCGCGCGGCGGCGACAGCGCGACCGTGCTGCTCGCGATCGTGCCCTTCGTCGTGGTCGGCGGAACGGCGGCGCTCGCTCTCGCGGGGCGACGGCAAATCGTCAATTGATGGTGACGATGATCGGCGCCGACGTCGACGATTTCTCCTCGGAATTTCCCGCATAAACTGCCGTCAACGAGTCCTTGCCGGCCGGCAACGCCGAGGTCGACAAGGTCGCGGTACCTGCGGCGCCGAGCGATGCGTTGCCGAGACTCTTGGAGCCGATCAAGAACTTCACGACACCGGTCGGCACCGCTGAGCCGTTGGCCGGTTTCACCGTGGCCGTCAGTAGAATCACCGTTCCGGCGGCCGCGGACGTTGGTGCGGCGACCAACGTCGTCTTGGTCGCAACCGGCGTGACGACCACGATATCGGTCGCGGAATTCGAACTTCGATGCGCCGCATCGCCGTCGTAGGTCGCGGTCACCGGGTCGGCGCCTACGGCGAGCTTCGATTCGACCAGACTTGCGATCCCCGCCGTGGTCAGCTTCGCCGTGCCCAGGGTCTTGGTCCCCGACTTGAACGTCACGTTGCCGGAAGGTGTCGTCTTGCCCGAATCCGATTTTACGGTCGCCGAGAAGTGGACGGCTGCCCCATAACTCGCTGCATGTGGGCCCGCGAGAGCCGTGGTCGTGCCGACGGGACTGACGACGACGCTGATGGAGGCGGATGTAGAACCATGGTCGGAGACGTCGCCCGCGTAAGCGGCGGTCAATTTGTGCGTGCCGGGCGCCAGGGTCGCGACCGAAAGCGTCGCCTTGCCTCCGGCATCGAGCAGCGCCGACCCTAGCGTCGCTGTCGCATTCTTGAACGTGACCTTGCCTCGAGGCACCGGACCTGACGACTGTTTGACGGTTGCCGTCAAGGCGACCGCCGTCCCGAAGCTCGTCGCGGTCGGCAGCGCGCTCAAAATCGTGGTGGTCGCGCTCGCGGCGGTCGTCGTCACCGCGACCGCGCTCGACGTCGACGGAGCGTCGAGGCCGCTGCCCGAGTAGGCGGCGGTCATCGAATGCGTTCCGATCCCGAGCCCGGCGGTCGACAGCGTAGCCTGACCGGTACCGTTGAGCGCGACCGTTCCGAGTTGCGCCGAACCGTTCTTGAACACCACGCTACCCGTCGGCGCGGGCGAGCCCGTAGGCGGTGAAACCAGCGCGGTCAGCGAAACACTGGTCCCGACCGGCGCCGAGAGCGGCGACACGCTGAGCGAGGTTTTCGTCGCAAGGAGTTCGTCGACCGTCACCGTCAATTGCCCGACGTTGCCGGTGGATGATCCGAGAGAGTCCGAGATCGAGAGAAACAGCCGTGTCGCGCCGGCCGGCGCGAAGAACTTCTGTACCGTCCCCGAGCCGGTGCCCGTGAGTCCGTCGCCGATGAAAAAAATCTGGTTGAGCTCCGGAGCGATTTGGGGCAACGCCCGGTTGGATGCCTTGGTGTAATCGAGCGAGGCCGGTCCGCCTTTCCCGGCCGGCGTATTCGCATCGAGAAATACGCCGATCAAGGCGGTCGCCGGGCCCTTGAAAGACCCGATGCCGTCGGCGGGACCCGCTCCGAATACCGATTCGTCGGCATAGCATCCGCCGTCCGGGCCCGCGAAACACTGAGCATCCACGGACGTGCTGCCGCTCGCCGCAAAACTGAGGATGCTGCCCGCCGTGACGCTGATCAGGACCGGAGAGTTTGCCGGAGCGAGGTCGGTGCCGAATTCGCCGGTGACGCTCGCGCCATTCGGCTGACCCGCGAGCCAAATGTCGGCCACCGCGGGGACGGTTGTCGTCGAGGACCACGCAAAAGAGGCGATCGACTGTAAGGCGAGCAGCATGAGCCACCGGTTGCCACGCGGGGCACCGACCGGGGCATCATCCCGCAATCCCGAACGCATTCGTCGACTGGCCGACCGTGCCGATGCTGACATCTCGTTCCCCATGCGCGCCAAACACTGCTTCTCTCCCGCATAGAGTAGCCGTATTACGAGAGCGGATCCCGCTCTCATTTGACATAAGGAAAGTCTTGTGGCCGTCGAGGCGTCGGCCGCCAACCGGGATGGCCTGTCCGGGTCGCGCGAGCCGACGGCAGAGCGCCGACGGCCGCGATCGACCCTGCAACCAGCTAGCCGCCGCCATCCTGAAGGGCCGGCGCCGCCCCGACCTTGCCGCCGCCGTCTTGAAGTGCCGGTGTCCCCCCGACTTTGCCGCCGCCGTCTTGAAGCGCCGGCGCTGCCCCGACCTTGCCGCCACCATCTTGTAGCGCGGGCGCCGCCCTGACCTTGCCGCCACCGTCTTGAAGTGCCGGCGCTGCCCCGACCTTGCCGCCACCGTCTTGAAGCGCCGGCGCTGCCCCGACCTTGCCGCCGCCGTCTTGAAGCGCCGGCGCCGCCCCGACCTTGCCGCCGCCGTCTTGAAGGGCTGGGGCCGCCGTGACCCGGCCGCCGCCGTCTTGAAGGGCGGGAGCAGCCGTAACCCTGCCGCCGCCATCTTGAAGGGCCGGCGCCGCGATCTTGCCGCCGCCGTCTTGGAGCGATGGACTATAGCCCTTGGCTGGCGCCGCATGAGCCGCCGCAAAGGCACATTGAGCATGGACAAGCGTTCCTAAGAGCGCGACGGACGCCGTGATCGCAACGATCCGCCGGGGCTTGCAAACGACATTCTGTTCCATGTTCCTACTCTCCAGGTTGGTTGCGCCAAGAATCGAAAAACTATTGAAGATCGTTTTCATCGTCGTCGTTGACCACGTAGTGGTAGATGCCGATGCCGGTTTGAAATCCAGACCCTTCCCCATCGGATCGCGGCCGCTCGCGCTCCGACAGCCAGTTGTCGACTTCGTCGGAAAACAGCTGGCCGCGCTCGCGCAGGAATTTGTCGAACAACCGCAGGTCTCGAGGGTTAAGGACGCCGCCCGTATAAATCGTGCGTTCGAACCGCCCCTCGCCGCCGCTCGACTCACGGCGCAGGTTGAATTCGCCGGTTTCCGCCAAGTTGTGGACGATCCGCGCAAATCGTTTGATCGCTTCCGGAGACAGCGGGCGCGGAATGTAAGAGCGTTTGACCGCGCGGAAATAGCCGCTGCCGACGCTCACGACACAGTCCGTACGCATGAGTTCATCGAGCAGCGCGCGCGGCGGGAGGTCGGGACAATGCTGCTGAGCCAGCTTCGTGAAACTGATGCCGTCCCGCCCGGAGTCGGATTCAAACGGCAGATCGAGAACGATGCCGTACGGTCCCGTGTACTGCGGATCCATATGCCAGGAGGACAGCACGAGGCCGGCCGCGCTGATCTGCTGGGCCAGGCGATCGTAGTCTTCGCGCCCCGGCGACCGCGAATATTGCCTGACCTTGGCAACATCCATGTTGATCATCAATGAAATCGCCTCGACCGACGCATTCCGCCCCGAGCGTTTGATCTCTCGAAGGGCTTCGTCCATGAAGGCGAGCCGGAGGACTTCCTCGAATTCCGGCAGCAAAATGCCGTTCTTGATCGCCAGTCGGATGATGGGTTTGAGGAGGTATCGAATTGCATCGAGTAGGTTTCGCTTAACGCTTTGTTGGGCTGACATAATAGGGCAACTTATTTGAACTAACTCACAGTTCTTAACAAAAAGCGGCATTCGCTGCTGGTAATTTAAGAGGAACCCTGATAAGCGACATTGTGACAGGTTTGTCGCAGGTTGATCACCACTCGAACCTGAGCTGAGTTGCAGCGAGCGGCGCCGAAAATCACGTTCGTCCCTTTCCCTACAATGCTCGTTCATCCGTCGCTTCGCCATGAATTCACGTTGTCTATTATTGGGTTTGATCGCCAGCTCATGGTTGATTTCCGGCTGCGGCAACCGCGAAAAAGCCGCTCCGGATGCAGACGAGCGGAGCGTGCTGCGCCGAGGGCTGAACGGGGAACCCGGTTCACTCGACCCCGCCTCCGCGGCGGATACTTTTTCCTTTCAGGTTTTACAGGACCTCTATGAGGGTTTGACCACGGAGTCCGTTGCGGGTGATCCCCTACCCGGCGTTGCGTCTTCTTGGAATGTGGATGCGTCGGGTACTCAATACACATTCCACTTGCGGCCCGATGCGAAATGGTCGAACGGGGCGCCGGTCACGGCGCGCAATTTCGTCGATGCCTGGCGCCGGGTCGTCGATCCGCATCAGGCATCGCCGATCGCCGACGATTTGCGCATGATCGTGGGTGCTCCGGAGATCATCGCCGGACATGCGGCGCCGGATACGCTCGGAGTCCGGGCCGCCACTGCGCAGGATCTGGTCGTACGGCTCTCGAAACCGGCCGCATTTTTTCCCGGCATCTTGGCGCATTCGGCGGCTTTCCCCATCTATTCGGATGCCGCGGCTCGCAGCCGCGATCCCGA
>Ga0302320_10002059_pt1 | contig 47889 bp, 35 predicted proteins | sample Bog_T0_3_FD_202130 | JGI IMG/M metagenome (GOLD analysis project Ga0302320, IMG submission 202130) | Peat permafrost microbial communities from Stordalen Mire near Abisko, Sweden - Bog_T0_3 | ecosystem: Environmental > Terrestrial > Soil > Wetlands > Peat | place: Sweden: Abisko, Stordalen Mire... | reverse complement strand
GTCAAGCATGGTTTCAGCCGCCCCCAGCGAGCAGAATAACTATGCACGCGATATATGGGAGCTGTGCAGAATGGAGGTTTCCATGAGCACCGCAACCGAGGTCAGAAAACCGGAAGTCAAGAAACCAGTCGAGGAGTGGCGTCCGGCCCAAGTGATGCCGGCACCCCGGCCAGCATCAGCAGAGACGATTTTTGCAGACGTTTTGCTCGAAACAGGCGGCCTGCAGCGTCGTCGCCGCAGCCTGGCGACCATTTTCTCATTTGTCATTCAGTGTTCGCTGCTGGGGATGTTGCTAATCGTGCCGTTGATGTTCACCCAGACTCTGCCCAAGCAGCAATTGTTGTCGTTTCTGGTGGCTCCGCCTCCTCCACCTCCACCCCCGCCCCCCGCCGCGGCGGAAGCCACGAAGGTGACGGCGCGGGTAGAAAGTGAACTGTTGGATGGGCATTTGCGCACCCCCGGCAGGATTCCTCAGAGGGTGCAGATGATTCAAGAAGACGAGGCGCCGCCGCCGGCATTGTCTACTGGAGGAGTCCTCGGAGGAGTTCCGGGTGGAATCCCCGGTGGACAGTTGGGTGGCGTGATCGGTGGAATCATCAGTTCCTCCAGCTTGAATGCCGTGCCGAGATTGGCAACCCCTGCGGCCCCCAAGCGCGTCCGGATTTCGCAGGGTGTAACGCAAGGCCGGTTAATTCAGAAGATCGAACCTGAATACCCGGCGATTGCGAAAGCGGCCCGCATTCAGGGCCAGGTGGTGCTCAACGCAGTCATCTCCAAAACCGGAGAAATCCAGAACCTGGTGTTGGTAAGCGGACATCCCATGCTGGTACCGGCTGCGATTAAGGCCGTCCAGCAGTTTCGCTACCGCCCATTCCTGCTAAATGGCGAACCGGTGGAAGTGGAAACCACGATCACCGTAAACTTCCAACTTTCTAACTGAGGTCCCGATCCTCGTGGGATTTTAGGGAACACGCAGGGAGGGTATAGCACCGTGGAAGAAGCACAGCGGTTTCGAGAGTCGCGTGGTGGACCTCTGGCCAGGCTGGCATTGCAGAATCCAGTTCCGCGCACAGTGCGATCCATTTCACCTCGCCACCTGCCTTTGGAGGCTTGGAGGGGAGATGGACGCCGGAAGATTTGCTGCTAAGCGCCATCGCGAGTTGCTACACCATTACGTTTCGGACACTCGCAGAACATTCAAAGTTCGAGTACATCGACCTGCAGGTGGAAGTGGAAGGCGCTATCAGCAAAACCGAGACCGGTTATGCTTTCGGCGAAGTGTTGGTTCGTGCGAACCTGATGATCCCCCAAGAAGAGGAACAGGCACGGGCTATCAAGCTCTTAAACAAGGCCAAGGGTCTGTGCCTGGTGTCGCGGGCGCTGGCCATCAAGCAGGTATTCGAACCAGTGGTGGCGGTTGCCGTGCCCGTTGCCTGAGTCCTTTTCTTCCCGTCCACTCCACCGAGAAGCGGTGTGCATGAGCTTGAAGCGCCTGATGCTTCGAGAGAATACGAAACATTCGCCGATAGTCTATCCTCAACGTAGCAAGTTCCGCGGCTCGGTTGAGCGAGCGGAGCTTTCTGAGTTCAACCGAGGATGTTTCGATGGAACAACTTCAGGAGGAAACGAAACACGCGGCACCCGGCAAGTACGGCTTGGATGCAATGTTTGCTCCCAGTTCGGTGGCCGTGATCGGCGCGACCGATCGCGCCCACACCGTCGGCCGAACTATTCTTGAGAATCTTCTGCACGGCCACTTTCAAGGCCAAGTGTATGCGGTTAACACGAAGCATGAGGAAGTGCTGGGGCTTAAGGCTTATAAGAGCATTCGTGACATCTCCCGACCGGTGGACTTGGCGGTAATTGCCACTCCGGCAGTAACGGTTCCGGAAATTATTGGCGAGTGCGTGGATGCGGGCGCCAAGTCCGCAGTAGTGATTTCTGCCGGATTCAAAGAGCGCGGCGCGCAAGGCGATGCGCTCGAAAAACAGATTCAAGAACAGTTGCGTCGCGGTTCCCTGCGCTTGATTGGCCCAAACTGCCTGGGGATCATGAACCCGTCGATCGGGTTGAATGCCACCTTCGCAAAAGACGCGCCGCCAGCGGGAAGCGTCGCATTCCTGAGTCAGAGTGGAGCTCTTTTGAGCGCGATCCTCGACTGGAGCCACCGCGAGGAAGTGAGTTTCAGCGCCATCGTTTCTACCGGCTCGATGCTGGACGTTAGCTGGGGCGACTTGATTTACTACTTCGGCGACGATCCCCACACCAAGAGCATTCTGCTTTACATGGAGTCGGTGGGGGATGCGAGGTCGTTCGTATCTGCCGCTCGCGAAGTCGCGCTCACCAAGCCGATTATCGTCATCAAGGCTGGTCGCTCGGAAGCGGCCTCCCGCGCGGCGGCCTCACACACCGGGGCGCTCACGGGCAGCGACGAAGTTTTGGAAGCAGCGTTCCGCCGCTCGGGAGTTTTGCGAGTCCACAACATTGCGGATCTGTTCTATATGGCGGAAGTGCTCGGCCGGCAACCTCGGCCCAAAGGTCCACGGCTTACCATTCTGACCAATGCTGGCGGCCCCGGAGTGCTGGCCACCGACGCGCTGGTTGCCAACGGCGGGGAACTGGCCGAGCTCTCTCCAGACACCCTCAACCGCCTGAGCGAGTTTCTTCCCGCCCACTGGAGCCACAACAATCCGATTGACATTCTCGGCGATGCCGATCCCGAGCGCTACGCTCATGCCCTCGAAATTGCTTCCCAGGATCCGAACAGTGATGGGCTGCTGGTCATCCTCGCCCCGCAGGGCATGACCGATCCTTCGCAGATTGCAGATCGCCTGAAGCCTTACGCTAAAGAATATGGCAAGCCTGTGCTCGCCAGTTGGATGGGAGGAAACAGCATTGCTGCCGGCGAAGCTGCCCTGAATTCCGCCGGCATTCCTACTTTTCCTTATCCCGATACAGCGGCGCGGGCCTTTACTTACATGTGGCGATACACCTACAACCTGCGTGGGCTGTACGAGACTCCCACACTCACGCAGTACTCTGAGCTGGAGAGCGCATCCCGCACTCAGGTCGACCAAATCATTCAGAATGTGCGAAGCCACGGCCGCGTTCTGCTCACCGAGCTTGAATCGAAGCAGCTGTTGTCGCTTTACGGCGTTCCCACGGTGGAGACGCGGGTCGCGGCCAGTGCGGACGAGGCGGTCGGAGTTGCTGCGGAAATTGGCTTTCCGGTTGTGCTGAAGGTCTATTCCGAGACCATCACGCACAAGACGGATGTTGGCGGAGTCCAACTGAACTTGCAGGATGAAGCTGCCGTCCGCGCGGCCTATCGCGTCATCCAGGCTTCGGTGGCTGAGAAAGCCGGCGCGGATCAATTTTCAGGCGTCACCGTGCAGCCGATGGTGAAGCTGGATGGCTACGAGTTGATCCTCGGGAGCAGCGTCGATCCGCAGTTTGGTCCGGTAGTATTGTTTGGCTCCGGTGGCCAACTGGTTGAAGTGTATCGCGACCGCGCCCTGGCGCTTCCGCCGCTGAATACGACGCTTGCGCAACGAATGATGGAGCAGACCCGGATCTTCACCGCGCTCAAGGGAGTCCGGGGGCGCAAACCGGTCAACATGGCCGCACTGGAGCAGCTATTAGTGCGCTTCAGTCAGCTCGTGCTCGAACAGCCGTGGATTGCGGAAATTGACATCAATCCGTTGCTGGCTTCATCGGAGCGATTGTTGGCGCTCGACGCCAGAATCGTACTGCACGGTCCGGCGGTGACACTCGATCAGTTGCCCAAGCCCGCCATCCGCCCCTATCCTCTGCAGTATGTCTTGCCCTGGACGATGAAGGATGGAAATCAAGTGACGATCCGTCCGATCCGCCCCGAGGACGAGCCACTCATGGTGAAGCTCCACGAGACTCTTTCCGACCGCAGCGTCTACCTGCGCTACTTCTGCTCTCTAAGCCTGAGTAGGCGCATAGCGCACGAGCGATTGTTGAAAATCTGCTTCGGGGACTACGACCGGGAAATGGCGCTGGTCGCCGAAACCATCGATCCAGCGACGGGAGAGCGGCGAATTATCGCCGTCGGGCGCATGAGCAAATTGCACGGTAGAAATGAAGCGGAAGTCGCGGTGCTGGTTTCCGATCAGTATCAGAAACTTGGTCTGGGGAATGAACTACTCCGCCGTGTGGTCGAGGTTGCCCGGGATGAAAAGTTGAGCCAAGTGTCTGCGGAAATGTTGCCGGACAACATAGCCATGCAGGCCATCATGCGGCACCTGGGCTTCCGGGTGCGCGCGACCGAAGATCTAACTTCCATCCGGGCCTTCTTGGACCTCTGAACTTCTAAACCCTGTTGCGCGATTGTGCCGGAGTCACAACCAGACTCCACATTTCCTGATCTATCTTCTTGTTCACGAAGATGTCGAGAGCATGCAACCCGCACAGATCGACCACGATCGAGTGAATGGCGTGATCAGGGTCACAGGACGGAGTGACATTGGACATAGCCGAAATCGCTCCGAAGTGTGACCTTGAAGTTGGGAGCGGAGGTGTCGTATGACCGTTACGGAACATAGGAAAGACACACCCGAAACCAACAGGCAATCCGCCGCGATCTCCGTAAAGAATGTGCTGTTTGCCACGGACTTCTCGGCCACATCGGAATCGGCGCTGCCCTATGCGACTGCCATCTGCCGCCGCTTCGGCGGCACGCTGCACGTTGCCCACGTCCTCTCCGATGCTAGTTTGTTGCTCATGACCGGCGGCGTCGACTACGTGAGTGTGGGCACTCTTTACGAGGACGCGCATGCCGCGGCTCAGGAGAAGATCCAGCAAATCACAGCTCGCGCGGGCGGAATCCCAAACCGCAGCTATGTGCGCCATGGGCAGGTTTGGACGAACCTAAGCAGCATCGTCAGGGAGAATGGGATCGACTTGATCGTGGTCGGAACGCATGGCCGCACCGGACTGGGAAGGCTGCTGTTGGGCTCTGTGGCCGAGGATATTCTGCGGCACGCGCCATGTCCGGTTCTAACCGTCGGACCAAGAGTCCGCGGCCGGGCCAAGCTGCCCGAATTTCACGGCGAGGGCAGAGAACTGGCGCCCGCCGAACTCGAGCTGCGTCGCATCGTGTATGCCACAAACTTCACTTCCTCCTCGTTAACGGTTGCCCCGGTTGCGATTGGGCTGGCCGGGCAATTTGAAGCGCGTCTGACGCTGATGCATGTGATTGAAGAGTATGCGAACCTGGAGGCCCGTTTGGGGCTGATTGAAAGTGGAATCCGGCAATTACAGGCATTGGTTCCCAAGGACGCGGCGCTGGCGTATGTGCCGGAAGCGGTCATCGAGTTCGGCGCCGCATGGCAGTGCATCTTGAATACGGCGGCGGACCGTGACGCCGATCTGATTGTGCTGGGAGCTCGTCCCGCCGACAGCGCAACGCACCTGCCTTGGACGACCGTGCACCGGGTCGTGGCGCAAGCCATCTGCCCGGTCCTCACCGTGCGCGCTTAGAACTGATCTCATCCCCCAAGCGCGGAAGGCCCTGGGAAGCGTTCGTGCGACCAGGTTCCGGAGGTAACGCGTCCCGTTATCAGCTCACAGACGCTTGTGATCTCCATCACTGCCGCTTCCAGCCACTTCCCCCCACAATCAAAGTGTAATTCACTAGCGGAGCGCATGTGTTCAATATCATCCACGCCCAATTCATCGCCCCCGGTATCAAACGCTTCGTCCTGGAAGCTCCCCGCATTGCCCGCAAACAGAAGCCTGGCCAGTTTGTGATTCTGCGTATTTACGAGGAAGGCGAGCGGATTCCTGTGACCATCGAGAACTCCGACCCGGCAGCCGGCACCATTAGCATTGTGGTGCAGTCGGCCGGGAAGACTACCCATTTGCTGAATTCGCTGAACACCGGCGACGACATTCTTGACGTGGTTGGACCTCTGGGGAAGCCCTCCGAGATCGAGAAGTTCGGCACCGTTGTGGTGGTGGGAGGAGGCGTTGGTACGGCCATGGCCTATCCCTCGGCAGCGGCGTTCAAGCGGGCGGGCAACCGCGTGATCTCGATCATCGGTGCGCGCAACAAAGAGCTGGTAATTCTCGAGAGTGAACTGCGCGCGGTGAGTGACGCTCTCCTGATCACTACCGACGACGGCAGCTACGCGGACAAGGGCTTCGTCACCGACAAACTTCGCCAGCTCATCCAGAACGGCACCCGCATTGACCTCGTGCTGGCAATCGGACCAGTTGTGATGATGAGGGCCGTGGCGGAACTCACCCGCAAAGAGAACATTCGAACCGTAGTCAGCCTGAACCCGATCATGATTGATGGCACCGGAATGTGCGGCGGTTGCCGCGTGCCGATCGATGGCAAGAGCGAATTCGCCTGCGTCGATGGACCTGAGTTCGATGCGCACAAAGTGAACTTTGAAGTGCTGGTGCAGCGCAACTCGATGTACCGCGACGCCGAACAACGGTCGCTGGCCGATTACCAGCGTTTGACGGCGGAGAAAGCCGCGGCTCACCATGCCGGGGCTGGCGAAGTTAAGGTTCACGAAATTCAGGAGCCGTGCGCGATTGCGCCAGGAGGCAAGAGGTGAGCCCGACCGCGAAAAACACTCTCAACCCGCTTTCGATGAAGGAGCGGATCAAGGTTCCACGGCAACTGATGCCCGAGCAGCCCGCCGACGAGCGGAACAAGAATTTCCAAGAGGTGAATCTTGGCTACAGTCCTGAACTGGCGCGGCAGGAAGCGTTGCGCTGCCTGGAATGCGCCAAGCCCACCTGCACGGATAACTGCCCAGTGGGTGTGAAGGTGAAAGAGTTCGTGGAACTGATCGTGGCCGGCGACTTCCTGGGCGCGGCGGCGAAGATTCGCGAAGACAATGTCCTGCCTGCCGTCACGGGGAGAGTCTGTCCGCAGGAAGATCACTGCGAGGGCAAGTGCCTGCTATCGAAGAAAGTGAAGCCGCTCGGCATCGGCTATCTGGAGCGATTTGTCGCCGATTACGAGCAGCGCATGGGAACGCATGTGCTTCCCAACGTGCAGCCGACCGGAAAGAGAGTTGCAGTCGTGGGCAGCGGGCCGTCGGGCCTGACCGTGGCCGGTGACCTGATTCAGAAGGGTCACAAGGTGCACGTGTTCGAAGCGCTGCACGAACTGGGAGGAGTGCTGGTCTATGGCATCCCCGAGTTTCGCCTGCCCAAGCAGATCATTCGCGAGCAACTCGACTACATGCGCGAGATGGGCGTTGAGTTCGAGACGGATGTGGTCGTCGGACGCACGGTAACGATCGACGAACTCATCCACGAAGAAGGATTCGACGCGGTCTACATCGGCACAGGCGCAGGACTGCCGCAGTTCATGGGCATTCCGGGCGAACATTTCAACGGCGTCTACTCGGCCAACGAGTTTCTCACCCGCATCAACCTGATGAAGGCCTACAAGTTCCCCACCTACGATGAACCGATGATCGACCTACATGGCAAAGATGTCGCGGTGATCGGAGGCGGCAACACAGCGCTCGATGCAATCCGCTCGGCGCTGCGCCTGGGTGCGCGCAAAGCCTACGTGATCTACCGCCGCAGCGACGCGGAAATGCCGGCGCGAGCTGAGGAAGTTCATCACGCTCGGCAGGAGGGCATCGATTTCCAGATGCTGACCGCGCCGGTGGAGTTTCTTTCCGATGGCAAAGGCTGGCTGACCGCGGCGCGCTGCGTCCGCATGGAGTTGGGTGAGCCGGATTCCTCTGGCCGCCGCAGGCCCGTGCCCATCAAAGGTTCGGAGTTCGATTTGCCGCTATCCGTGGCCATAATGGCGATCGGCACTACGGCGAACCCGATTGTGCAAAGCACCACGCCGGGTCTGGGGACGGACAAACGCGGCTACATCCAAGCCGATTCCGAGACTCAGCGCACCACGCGCCCAGGTGTGTTTGCCGGCGGCGACATCGTGACTGGAGCTGCCACCGTCATTCTCGCAATGGGTGCCGGCCGCCGCGCCGCCAAGTCGATTCACGACTATCTGACGAACGGGCAATGGTGAGGGGGTGCGCACTTGCTTTCGACATCACCCCGGCATCCCATGTGAATTCCCGTTGTGATCTCGGTCACTTACCGTCGAGACGCTTGTCACTGCCTGCCCTACTTGCCGGGGTTGTAATGAGGACCGGGGAGCGGGGTGCAGATCGACCCGAAATTCGCTCAATCCTTCCAGGGGGCGGCAAATGGTGAATGACGATTTAGTGAAATGTCCGCTGTGCGGTGGTTTTACGCACGTCGACAAGCCTCAACTGTTGGCAGCGTTGAACGACCCCAAGATCCGCCATCAGGTTGAAGGGTACGTCGCGGAACTTCTGCGGACTCAGTCGGGCGAACTCACAGGAGTCGCCGCGGGACAGCCGCACGGCCGGGACTTCAACAAAGACGTCCACAAGTGGAACCCGAATGTGCCCGTGTGGCGGCGGAGCCCGAAGGAATAGGACGGCTTCTGCGCGCTCGGCTTTTAGCGGTGCCGGCATGAGCAGTAGCGTGCCAGGAAAAAGATTAGGGAGGAAGCAATGATTACCAAGCAACAAGCTCTGGATTACCACAGCAGCCCTTGCCCGGGGAAGATTGAAGTCACCCCCACCAAGCCTTGCCGGACGCAGCGCGATCTCTGCCTGGCCTACACGCCGGGCGTGGCCGAGCCTTGTCTCGCAATCAACAGGAATCCACAAGACGCTTTCAAATACACGGGACGCGGCAATCTGGTTGCAGTCGTAACCAACGGCAGCGCGGTCCTGGGCCTGGGCGACATCGGAGCGCTGGCGGGCAAGCCGGTCATGGAAGGGAAGGCGGTGCTGTTCAAGCGCTTCGCCGATGTGAATGTCTTCGATATCGAAATCAATACTCACGACCCGGATGAGATCATCAAAGTTTGCCAGCTCCTCGAACTCACCTTCGGTGGCATCAATCTGGAGGACATCAAAGCGCCGGAGTGCTTCTACATCGAGGAGACCCTGCGCAAGACCATGAAGATTCCGGTCTTCCACGATGACCAGCATGGCACTGCGATCATCACTGGAGCCGCGCTGCTGAATGCGGTGGAGATTGTGGGTAAAGATATCGCCAGCATTCATGTGGTCTTCAACGGCGCGGGCGCCGCTGGCGTGGCTACCGCTGAACACTATGTGCGGTTAGGCGTGAAGCACGAGAATATTCTTTTTTGCGACACGAAAGGTGTGGTGTTCAAGGGGCGCACCGAAGGCATGAATCCGTACAAGGAGCGCTTTGCTCAGCAAACGGACCGGCGCACGTTGGCCGATGCCATGAAGGGGGCGGATGTTTTTGTCGGACTATCGGTGAAAGGCGCCGTTACTCAAGACATGGTTCGCTCGATGGCACCGAATCCGATTGTGTTCGCCATGGCCAATCCCGATCCCGAGATCACTTACGAAGATGCGAAGGCCTGCCGCAGCGACATCATCATGGCCACCGGGCGCTCCGACTATCCTAATCAGGTCAACAACGTGCTCGGATTTCCTTTCATTTTCCGCGGCGCGTTGGACGTGCGTGCTACCGCCATCAACGAAGAGATGAAGCTGGCGGCTACCCGGGCTCTGGCGGCGCTGGCCAAAGAAGATGTTCCGGATTCAGTCTGCCGCGCCTACGGCGTGGAGAGGCTGAGCTTCGGCCGCGACTACCTGATTCCCACGCTGTTCGATCCGCGCGTGCTGGTGTGGGAGGCCTCTGCCGTGGCCGAGGCTGCGATGCGCACCGGTGTGGCGCAGGAACCCGTCGACCTTGCCACTTATCGCGACCAATTGGAGAACAGGCTGGGTAAGGCTCACGAAGTCTCGCGCACCATGATCCACAAGGCGCAGGCCAACCCCAAGCAGGTTGTGTTCCCTGAAGGCGAGAACGAGAAGATCCTCCGTGCCTGCCACTCTCTGGTCGAGGATAAGATTGCCAAACCTATTCTTCTGGGCAACGTCGCCGTAGTTCAAGCTCGAGCAAAAGAATTGGGCCTGAGCCTTGAAGGCATAAAGATTGTCGATCCGGCAGTATCGGAACTGCGCGAGTTCTACATTCAGGAACTATTCCGCCTGCGGCAGCGCCGAGGCGTAACCCTGAGCGAGGCACGCGCTCTCATCCCCGACCACAACGTGTTCGGTTCGATGATGGTGCACATGGGAGACGCGGACGCGCTGGTCGCCGGCGTCAGCCAACATTTCTCCGATACGATTCGTCCAGCCCTGCAAATCGTGCGCATGCGCGAAGGCCTGCACCGGGTCTCCGGCTGCTATGCCCTGATCACGCGCAAAGGCGACGTGCTGTTCCTGGCCGACACAAGTGTCAACATCGAACCGACCGCCGAAGACCTGGTGGAAATTGCTCTGTGCACCGCGCACCTCGCGCGCCGCTTCGACGTTCAACCCCGGGTGGCCATGCTCTCGTTCTCGAGCTTTGGCAGCGTCGACCACCCCATCTGCACCAAGGTGCAGAAAGCCGTAGAGTTGCTGCACTTTGCCGATCCGACCCTGATCGTGGACGGAGAGATCATGGCCGACGACGCGCTGTCACCGGAAGTGATTGAACAGTCGTATCCGTTTAGCACGCTCAAGGGCGGCGCCAACGTCCTGATCTTCCCCGACCTCGCGTCTGCCAATATCGCCTGCAAATTGGTGGCAAAGCTCGGAGGCGGTGAGACTCTTGGCCCCATCCTCATGGGAATGAGCCGGCCGGTACACGTCCTGCACCGGGGCGCGCAGGTCGAGGAAATCGTGGACGTGGCCGCAATCGCAGTCGTCGACGCTCAGGAAAACGATGCTTATGCTCTTCTCCGGCGGCCCGAGCCGGTGGAGGTGCAAGACTGAAACTGGCAGACAATGCGGCAGGGCCGTTGAGAAAGTAAGCTGGAAGAGAGACTTGCCGCCTGCGAGGTGATGTATGACGGGAACGATTCTGGTGGTGATTGCCGTTCTTGCGCTCGCGGTGGGGTTGGTCGTGTTTCGCGCTATTCCCGCCGTACGGGCTTACTTTGGATACCGGGGCAAGCGCCTCATCACCTGCCCGGAGACTCACAAGACGGAGGCCGTCGACATAGCGGCCGGCGGAGCGGCGGTTGGCGCCTTTCTCTCCGAGCCTACGCTACGCTTAAAAGAATGTTCGCGCTGGCCGGAGCGGCAGGATTGCGGCCAGGAATGCCTGCAGCAAATCGAAGTGAGTCCCGAGAACTGCCTGGTTTGGAATATCGTCTCGAAGTGGTATGAAGGAAAGAATTGCGTCTTCTGCCGCAAACCGTTCGGCGAACTTCGCCATCTGGATCACGCGCCGGCGCTGCTTGATCCCGACCATAGAACGATCGAGTGGAGACAACTGCGGCCGGAGCAACTCCCCGACGTGTTTTCTACCCACCGTCCGGTTTGCTGGAATTGCCACGTGGCCGAGACATTTCGCCGCCTGCATCCCGAACTGGTCGTGGACCGAGAACTCGAGCCGAAGCGCATGATGTAATCGGCCATTCCAAGCCCAACTCGAGGGGCGGGCGCACAGGTCGCCCCTCGGCTCATTTCTTAGTCGACGCCTCCGAACTGTTTCAGATCATCCGGCCCATCTTTCACCGTGACCGCCTCTTTTCCCTGAACCATTTCTCGCACGCTCTCCACGATATCCGGATTCGCCAGCGTAGTGATGTCGCCCGTGCTCAAGTTGTTGGAGATAGCGGCCAGAACACGTCGCATCAACTTGCCCGATCGTGTCTTCGGCATATCCGGAACGATGTGAACTCGTTTCGGCCGGGCAATCTTGCCGATTATGGTCTCAATCGCTTTTGTAACCTTATCGACAATCTCCTGGCTGGGTTTGAATCCAGGCGCCAAGGACACATAGACTTCCGGCACGCGGCCCTTAATCTCATCGACCACCGGTACCACTGCGGCTTCCGCAATTTCCGGAAGAGTCAGGCACGCGGATTCGATTTCCTTCGTGCCCAGGCGGTGGCCGGCCACATTGATGACATCATCGACCCGCCCGAGAATGCGCAGATAACCGTCGGCGGCAAGCACCGCGCCATCGGCGGCAAAATACGGCCAGTCATGCCAATCTTTGCTCTTGGAGTCCTTGCAATATTTTCTGTAGTACTGATCGACGAAGCGATCGCGGTCGCCCCAAATGGTTTGCATGATCCCGGGCCAGGGATTGCGAATGCAGATGTTTCCCGCCTTCCCTGATCCCGCCAGAACTTCCTTGTTGTCTTCGTCAAAAATCGTGGGATAGATTCCCGGCGCACCCGGCCCCGCACTTCCCGGCTTCATGGGGTCAATCGCCGGTTTGGTAGTGCAGAGAAATCCTCCGTTTTCGGTTTGCCACCAGGTGTCCACGATCACGGCCTCGCCCTTGCCGACCGTATCGTGATACCAGCGCCAAACCTCGGGCTCGATCGGTTCTCCCACCGTGGTCATGTGCTTGAAGTGATAGTTGTATTTCGCAGGCTCATCGGGACCGGACTTGCGCAGCATACGAATAGCTGTTGGCGAAGTGTGGAAGATGTTGACGTCGAGGCGCTCGGCAATTCGCCATACTCTTCCCGCGTCCGGGAAAGTAGGCACACCCTCATAGATGACACTGGTCGCGGCCAGGGCCAACGGTCCGTACACGATGAATGAGTGACCGGTGATCCAGCCGATGTCGGCCATGCACCAGTACACGTCTGTGGGATGGATGTCCTGAATGTATTTGGAGCAGCCGGTCACATAGGCGAGGTAGCCGCCGGTACGGTGCTGGCAGCCTTTCGGCTTTCCCGTGCTGCCGCTGGTGTACATGAGAAACAGCGGAGCTTCCGCATCCATGGAAACTGGTTCGACTAACCGTCCGGAGAATTTCAGGAGTTCTTCATCCAGAAAGTAATCGCGACCCGGCACCATGGGAGTAGAGGAGCCATACTGTCCGCGATGCCGCTTCCAGATCAGCACCTTGTCTACGGACTGGCCTTCCTGTTGCGCCACGTCGAGAGCAATTTGCGCGTTGGCTTTATGGTCGATCATCTTGCCGGCGCGATAGTAACTATCCGCGGTGATCAAGACGCGGCTGCCGGAATCGGCAATTCGCCGTCCACAGGCCTCTCCGCTGAACCCGCCGAATACAACTGAGTGGACTACTCCCAGCCGCGCACAGGCGAGCATGGTGACCGGCAGCTCGGGGATCATCGGCATGTGAATGGTGACGCGGTCTCCCGCTTTCAAACCGGCAAAGTCACGAAGCAGCGCCGCCAACTCATTCACGCGGACATACAATTCCTGATAGGTGACGGATACGATGGGCTCCTGCTCAGGCTCGGGCACGAAGATCAATGCGGCTTTATTTTTGTACTTGTCGAGGTGTCGATCGACGCAGTTGTAAGAGGCGTTCAGCTTTCCTCCCACAAACCATTTCCAGAACGGAGGCTCACTGGTGTCGAGAGTCGTGTGCCAGTACTTATCCCAGCTCAACATGTCGGCATATTCCCGGAAGCACTCCGGGAAATTCTTCTCGCTGAACCGCTCCGTCACATCGGGGTCAGTCAGGTTGGCTTGGCCGATGAATTTTGGAGAAGGATAAAAATATTCTTCTTCCCGCCAGTGAACCGCAATCTGTGCGTCACTGGTCTCAACCGCTGCATTGCTTCTCTCGCGAATGTCAGCCATATCAGTTGCCCTCTAATCTTGGATTTGCGTTCTATTTCATTATTTCCGTCAACCTGGGACTCTTAAGATACCGACAGAGTGCGATCACAATCTTCTTATTTTCAACACGACGTTCCCGGTATCGCAGCGGCGATCTCTTCCTGAAATATCTGGCATGTTTTTGAAACCGCTACGCTGGCACGTTCGGCACTCGTGCCGCTTGCCGAACAAGGACCGGCAATTCTACTGCTTTGAGGCTTGCGGAGTCACGGCCTAAAGCTAGGTCGGGGAAAGACCGTTCGGAGCTCAGTAAGGGCAGGCCCGTGGGGATGCTGAAGCTGCCTGGATCATTGCGGGAGGGGGAAGCCTCGACCGATCTCAGGCGCCGGTCGAGCGGTGGAGTGTGCCGGGATCGGCTTTCACACTTCGTTTCGTAAGCTCCTCGATCGAGGGCACCGATTCGGGCGCGATCAGTTTGCACTCGGGCGGTTGAGACCCGGTGCGGATCGCCTCGGTAAGCATTTCCAGCGCCAGGTCGGTGTTGGGACGAATATAGATTGTGGCCGCCAGGACGCCGCTTCGCACCCAGGCTTGACCCGTTTTAGGCAAGCCGTCACAACCCGTGAAGGGTATCTTGAGCCAGCGCTCGCGCTCGCTCTCGGCGATTTCCGCGAAGGCTTTCCTCGCGCCCGCCGCCATACTGTCGTCTTGAGCTCCCACCAGGTCGATATGCATTTCTTGCGAGGTGCGCAATCGCAACCAGGAACTGACCGCGCGGTATGCGCTCTGCTCGGTCCAATTCGCTCGTAGCGTCTTCACTTGAACATTGACCGGCTTGCCCCGGTTCATTCCCGCGGTCCGCTGTTGCGCAGCGGAGCTATTGGCTGGTCCCTCGATGTATAGGACAGACCCGCCCTGCGGCAGCAGCGCCGCAAACTGTTTTGCCTGAATCTTGCCAACCTCTTCGTGGTCGGCGCTGATAGAGAACACCGGCACCTGGCACGACATCCTGAGCTGCGAGAGATAGTCCGCGTCATGATTCAGGATGACCCATCCAATATCCGCGGCCGTGGCGGCACGCGCCACTTGAGGAAACCCGGTTCCGCCCGCGGGCTCGAACACGATTGCATCCGGACGCGAGGCGGCCGAGCCCTGTATGTAGTGCAGCAACTGCTGGCTCTGCGTTACCGCATCATTGCTGGCATGGATGATTTGGACGTCCACACCCAGACGTCGTCCAGCCTTCTCCGCCGCAGCTGCCTGCTCCTGCTGATAGTCGTTGTCGTCGTTGGTAAGCGAAATCAGAAAACTCAACTTCTTCATGCCAGCACCCATTTCCGATCATAGTTCAAGGTGGAACGCAGCCCTGGTTACCGGAGTACCCAATTGCACTCTCCACTCGAAGAAAGCTCCCGACCAGGTTTTCTCTCGCTATATTGCGCCGGACTAGGGTCAGGGATGGGGGGATAGAGATCAGGGAAAAACACTGACCCCTAATCCCTAGCCCCTAATCCCTGCTTCTTGATCGCGCTCGACAGATGAACTCCCTCCCAGGAATCGTGCTCTTCTCAAGTTGCGACTACGCCGTAACCCTATGTTCTGTCGAGAGTTGGGAACCAGCAAGGGTGATAACCAACCGAATACCGGGGCTCAAAGGCGTAATTGCTTTATAGAGCGGGTTCTGCGGTAATCGAAACACGAAGGGAGAGCGTGAACCTCCATATTTTCTATGAAAACAATCTTGTTACAAAAAACGGAATCGGTCGAAGACCAACCTTCGCAACTGATCTTCACGCGCTCACAAGCGGTCGTCTCTCGCCGGGTAGCCGGTGAGACTTTGATCGTTCCCGTGCGTGGCAAAGTCGGCGATCTTGGGTCGATCTACAGCTTCAACGAAACCGGATCGTTGATTTGGCAGTCGTTGGAAACTCCAAAGGGTCTCTCGGAGTTGATCAGCGCCGTTGAGCAGGAGTACGCGGTCGGGCAGGAGCAAGCCGAGCGGGATGTGACGCAATTCTTGGACGACATGCTTTCGGTGGGATTAGTCGAGGCCTGCCCGGCAGTTGCGATGGCGGCAATGGATTCGGCGTCGCAAGCCGAATTGCAGTCGGCGGGCGCGCACTGATCGTTGAGAAGTTGAGCAGCGTTCGTTGAGAAATGATCGTTGAGAAGCAATCAGAGATTGATCGGAACGTGCGGCAGTCAGGCATCAGGGGGCACATGGATCAACTGAGTTATGGAGCGTTCAGCGCGGACTTGCACCAACGGCAATCCGGCCAACGTGCGCCCATGCAGGTTTCGATCGAAGTCACGCGGCGCTGCCCGCTCGAATGCCAGCACTGCTACAACAATCTCCCCATGGGCGACCAGGACGCTCGTAGCCGTGAAATGACCACGGAAGAGCACTTCCGCATGCTCGATGAGTTAGTCGAGATGGGCTGCTTCTGGCTCCTGTACACCGGCGGAGAAATTTTCGCGCGCAAGGACTTTCTCGAGATCTATACCTACGCCAAGAAAAAGGGTTTTCTAATCACCCTCTTTACCAACGGCACGCTCATCAACGAAAAGATTGCTGACTACCTGCTGGAGTGGCCACCCTTTTCCATCGAGATCACGCTGTACGGCCGCACCCGAGAAACGTACGAGGCGCTCACTGCGGTTCCGGGTTCTTATGATCGATGCCTGCGCGGAATCAAGCTGCTACGCGAACGGGGATTACCGCTCAAGTTGAAGACGGTCGCCACCAGCATCAACAAGCATGAAGTAATCGCTATGCGGCAGTTTGCGGAAGAAGAGCTGGGGGTCGAATTCAAGTTCGACGGTCAGGTCAATCCTCGCATCGATTGCTCGCAGAGCCCGCTGGCAGTCCGGCTTACGCCGGAGGAAGTGGTCGCGCTCGACATGAATGCTCCGAAAGGAGTGATTGAATATCAAAGGCTGGCGAAGCGTGATCTTGAGAATCCGCCAACCCTTGCGAAAAATGACACCGTGTATTTCTGCGGCGGTGGAATGAACTCTTTCGCCATTAATGCCTATGGAGAGATGGGCATTTGCGTGATCTCGCAGCAGGATACTTTTCGTGTCCAAGAAGCCGGATTGAAACGAGTCTGGGAGGAATCCCTGCTGCAATTGCGAACGCGCAAACGCAGTCAGGTGACGAAGTGTGTCCAGTGCCGCATTCAGTCGCTCTGCGGCATGTGTCCAGCGAATGGCGAAATGGAGAATGGGGACAAGGAGAGCCCGGTCGAGTTTCTCTGCAACGTCGCACACTTACGGGCAGCAGTGATCGGAGTCGAGGTTCCCGCGCACGGCGAATGCGAATTCTGCGCGGGCGGCAACCAGCACGAGGATGTGCTGGAATCGGCGCGCCGGATTCGGAGCAAGGAAGTCGATGTGGAGAGTTGGGTAGGGCCGCAGCAGGTCTTTCAAATACTGAACAACACAAGCGCTGCCACAGGGGGCTGCGGAAGCTGTGGTGGTCACTGACCGTAAGGCAAGGATTGAGGACTCAATGGATCACGAACTGAATCGTGCCAACGGCAAGAAAAAGTATGCATCACCGAAACTGACGACGATCAGTCTTCGTCCCGAGGAGGCTGTCCTCGGGCATTGCAAAGTCTCCGGGTCGGGCGGCCCGGTTGGCAGCTGTATGCCGTTGGGAACCTGCCCAAACTCAGGGTCATAGGGGCGCCCGTGAATGCTAGGTTAGGGGTGGCGGTAGTTGACGATTCAGCGCCGGCGGTGTCGTGTGCCCCAGCCTTTGGCGATGCGTGCTACACCCGTTTCCATGTGGGTGGAGTCACGGTAGAAGTGACTGGCGACCACGCTTCAGATCTCAATTTAGATCCAACCCTGGAACCGTTTCGGATCGAGTCCGGCAAGGGCGACATTAGCATCCAGGTGAAATGGGTCGATAGGCTTCCCAGGCCGCGGCAACGGCAGCTTTTCGATTCGGGATGCGTCTGGCGATTGTACGAGAAGGGTGCCGGATTTCAATTCGATTTCAGCGTTGCGAGTCTGGACGGTGCTTCCTATAAGCGGCTTCTGGTCGATGAGCGATTCCGCAGCGCCTCGTTGCTGCTAAGTCGAGAATGCTTCGAGAGTTGCGACACCGCCATTCCTCTGGAGTATCCCCTCGACGAACTCCTGATCATGCACCGCCTCACGCAGGAGCGGGCCATTGAATTACACGGCGTCGGAATCGTAGGCCCGAACGGCGCGAGCAACTTGTTCGTCGGCCATTCCGGGGCAGGGAAGAGCACGACGGCGCGGCTGTGGACTTCGCTTCACAAAGTAGAAATCCTGAGCGACGACCGCATCATTGTCCGTGAAAGCGACAACCAAATCTTCATGTACGGAACCCCGTGGCACGGCGAGTCGCATTTTGCCATGCCCGGACGTGCTCCGCTGGGACGAATCTTCGTGCTCGAGCATGGCCACGGCAACGTGCTCACGCGGTTGAGCCGCAGCCAGATGGTCGCCGAACTGTTCGCGCGCAGCTTTGTGCCGTTTCACCGTCACGAGTATGTGGATTCCGCCTTGAGTTTTCTGGAGCGAGTTGCCGATTCCGTCCCTTGTTATCGCTATTCTTTCGAGCCGGATGAACACGCCGTGGAGAGGGTTCTCAATTTCCGTGAATGACCTCGTGAGCACTGATCTTGTAAGAGAAGACCGTCCGCAATCGAATCAGTTCGAATCTTTCGTTCATGACTGCCTGAAGGACGGACTGCGGGTGCGTTTTCAGGCGCGCGGAGCCAGTATGTCTCCCGCAATTCGCGATGGTGAGATGGTTTATGTCAGACCCGCCGCTGAAGTGCATCTGCGCAGAGGCGACATTATTCTGGTGAAGGGTGATTACGGCTTCAAACTGCATCGTCTGGTGAAAGCCGATGCCGCTAGAGACGTCTTCATCACGCGCGGCGATTGCGGCCAGCAGGACGATCCTCCGCTGCACGGCGAGCAGATTCTGGGTGTTGCCGTCGCTAAGGAAGTGCGGCTGGGACGAAGAAGCGTGCGAACCAACCTAAGAGGAGTCGGCGGCATGTTATTGCGTGGCGCGGCGCGCGGACAATCAGTCGCAAACAAGCTCTTGCGTGCCACGGGACTCCATCGGCCCGCGCGCGCCAAGACCTCGCGTCCCATGCGTGGCGCGGCAAATCTCCTGGGATCCTTGGGTCTGCTGCTCGTTCTGCTGGCAGCGCCGTATCTGCGAGCTCAGGTCGCGGTTGATGCGACCACTTCTCATAGCAATGAGCGCACTGGCGCTGGCACGGTTACCGTCACGTTCAACCATACGACCACCGCCACGGTGAATCGTCTTCTGATCGTCGGCGTCTCTATAAATATCGCAAACGCACCTACGACCGGAGTTGTGGGTGTGACCTACAACGGGACGCCGCTGAGTTTCATCGGCGCTCACAATGACACCGGAGCCACGCGCCGGGTGGAGATGTGGTATCTGCTGAATCCGGTGTCCGGAACGAATCCGATCATCGTGTCCGTGAACGTCCCTGTCGCGCAGACTGTGGGCATTGTTGCCGGCGCCACTACTTTCACGGGCGTCGATCAGACCGTTCCCCTCGGTTCGTTCGTATCGGCGGATGGTGCAACCGCGGCGTACTCCCAGCTCAATGTGCCGAGCGTAGTGAATGGCATGGTCCTCGACACGCTGGCCACGGGCGGAGATCAAACTGTCACTGTGCCCGGTCCGCAAGTGACACAGTGGAATCTGAACAGTGGAGGGAATGCAGGCCGCGATGCGACCGGCTCGGGTAGCAGTCGTACCGGCGCACCTGCCGTGCCGATTTCTGAGACCTTCAGCGGAACTTCCAATTGGTCGCTGGGAGCCGTTTCGATCAATCCCACAGCGGCCGACATCGGAGTTACTACCACCGTCGGCAGTGCGGTTTTTCTGGGGCAGAACACCACTTACAACATCACCGTCTTCAACAATGGAACTTCTGCGGCGAATGCCGTCTCGCTCTCCGACGCTCTGGCCGCGGGGATGACGCTGGTCTCGGTGACTCCGAGCGCAGGCGTGACCTGCACCGGCACCGGCCCGATCACCTGCACCATAGGCACACTGGCTAGCGGGGCAAACGCCACCGTTGCGGTAGTGGAAACCGCCGCCGCCTCTGGCGCGTATGCGAACACCGCAACCGTTACCGATTCCGGCACGCCGCCCGATCCGAACACCGGCAACAATACCTTCACGGCGGTCGCAACCGTGCAGTCGGCCGCTTGCGCGACCGTGTCCCAAGCGGCGCCGAACAACAACGTGACCGGCGTCTTAAACACTTACTATCCGGGAACGGCGAGCGTGGCGGCCGGAGCAACCTCGATTCCCGTGGGTGCAGCAACCGGCGCGGGAACTGCAATCGCTGCCGGAAATCTTCTGCTGGTGATCCAGATGCAGGATGCCAGCATCAACGACTCAAACACCGTTGCTTATGGCAATGGTTACACGGGCCAGGGTTTCACCGCGCTCAACAGCGCGGGGAGCTACGAGTTCGTTACCGCGCAATCGGCCGTGGGCACGGGCGGAGGAACGGTTACGATTTCAGGAGCAGGGCTCGGCGGTGGATTGGTATTTGCCTACGACTCTGCCGTGGCCACAGCAACCAAGGGACAAAGCACCTACCAGGTCATTGTGGTGCCGCAGTACACCACGGCCACCTTCAATGCAACCACGCCACCGACGGCGCTCGCCTGGAATGGTTCCACCGGCGGAGTTCTTGCCATCGATACTTCGAGCACTCTCACTCTGAACGGCGCAACCGTGTCGGTCAGCGGCCAAGGTTTCCGCGGCGGTGCGGGCATGCAGTTAACCGGCGGAGCTGGCGCCAACACAGATTATCGGCAACCTTCTCCGGCCACCTACACCGGAGCAGTGGGAGGATCGCCTGGCTGGGATGCCCCGAAAGGCGAAGGAATCGCGGGCACTCCTTCCTGGCTCGAGTCCGGCGTAACTTTCTTGCACACCACCACCGGTTATCCCAGCGGTACTGCGGGAACTGATGGCAGCATGGCACGGGGCGCGCCGGGCAACGCCGGGGCCGGCGGCACGGACGGAGATCCCGCAGCCAATGACCAGAATGCAGGTGGCGGCGGTGGTGGTAATGGCGGCGCTGGAGGCTTCGGCGGCGACTCCTGGAACACAAATCTGAGCGATGGCGGCGAAGGCGGAGTTGCGTTCCCAGCAACGATCAACCGCATCGCGCTGGGCGGTGGAGGCGGCGCGGGTACGCGCAACAACTCCGACGGAGACTTGCAAGCCAGCGGCGGCTCGACCGGCGGCGGCATCATCATCATTCGCACCTACGCGCTCAGCGGCACCGCGACCCTCACCGCCAACGGCATTAATGCGTATAACGCAACGCTCAACGATGCCGGAGGCGGCGGCGCAGCCGGTGGCAGCATCGTCGTTCTTTCCGCCAACGGCGGTGAAGGCGGCTTGACCCTTCAAGCAAACGGTGGCAACGGCGGCAACGCTTGGGAGATTGAACCCTTCAGCTTGGCGAACCGTCACGGACCGGGCGGCGGCGGTGGCGGCGGCGTAGTGCTGGTTTCCGGCACTCCGGCGAGTATTAGTGTGACGGGCGGGACTAATGGTCTGACCGAAAATCCTGGTGTGCCCTACGGCGCAACGCCCGGCACCACAGGCACCAGCGTGACCAACGCATCGATCGCTCAGACCTCGGGCACGCAGTCAGGCGCGCAATGTACTCCCGACATGACGCTGAGCAAGAATTCCGCTGGCATTTTCACTCGCGGCTCTACCGCCAGCTATACGATTCCGGTCTCCAACATCAGCCCGTATGGGTCCAGCAGCGGCACGGTCACGGTCAACGATACTTTGCCGCTGGGACTGATTCCAACCAGCGCCAGCGGTACCGGATGGTCTTGCTCGATTGCATCCCAAACCGTCAGCTGCACCGATTCCACCGTCCTGGCTGGGAATAGTGCCTATCCCTCGATCACCATTAACGCCAACGTCGCCCAGACCGCTCCCTCGACCGTAACCAACACGGCGACGGTCAGCGGCGGAGGCGAGATCAACCTCTCGAACGACACCGCCGCCAACGTAGCCAACGTCGTATCCAGTGCGGACTTGAGCGTGACCAACGCAGCGTCGCCAAATCCAGTCACTGCAGGCAGCAACATCACGTACACGCAGCTTGTCACCAATAACGGTCCCAGTGCCGCCGACAACGCCACCCTGGTCGAGGCGGTCCCGGCCAATACTACCTTCGTTTCCATATCCGCCCCTGCGGGCTGGAGTTGCGCTGCACCGCCCAGCGGCGGCACCGGCAATGTAGTTTGCACCGACCTGAATATGCCGGGAAGTACCGCGGCCACCTTCTCGATGGTCGTAAAGGTAAATGCAGGGACCGCGAACGGCACAGTAGTTACCGACACTGCCACCGTGAGTTCGTCGGTGAGCGATCCCAACGCGGCCAACAATACCGCTTCCGCGTCCACCGTGGTCGGAACAACCGCCGGGGCGGAATTAACGGTAACCAACGCAGCGTCACCGAATCCGGTCGTAGCCGGAACCCACATTACATACACACAGGTGGTCACTAACACGGGATCGGTCGCGGCTTCAGGCGCGACCTTTACGGAGGCTACGCCAACCAATACGACGTTTGTGTCGATCGCGGCCCCTGCGGGCTGGACTTGCTCAGCCCCGCCCGTGAGCTGCTCGAACCCCAGCGTCGCGGCCGGCTCCACGGGAACATTTACCGCCATCTATACCGTGAACGCGGGTACGGCCGGCGGGACCATCATCACCGATCTAGCCACAGTCAATGCTACGAACCAGGCCTTCGGCAGCAATTCCGCCGTGGCGACCGATGTCGTGGCCACCGCGGTGCAAGCCGATCTTGCGCTGAGCACGGCCGCTACACCGCTCACGGTTCTTGCAGGCAACGACATCACTTACACCCAGACGGTGACGAACAACGGTCCCGCAGCAGCTACCACAGCCACCTTCACCGAGGCGATTCCCGCCAATACCACGTTCGTTTCCGTTTCGGCCCCGGTCGGGTGGTCTTGCACGACGACGACTTCCGTGATCTGTACCGATCCCAGCTTGGCCGCGGGTGCGTCGGCTGACATCATCGTTGTGGTCAATGTCGCACCGACCGTGGTCGTCGCGACCATTACCGCGACTTCGTCAGTTTCTTCCGCGACCAGTGATCCCAACTCGGCCAACAACAGCACCACCGTCAACACGACTGTAGCCACAGCTTGCGACCTCACTGTGACCAACAGCGGTACGCCGAGTCCAGTCGCCGCTGGCGGAAATATTACTTATACGCAGGTCGTAACCAACACCGGTCCCAGTAATTGCAGCACCGTCGCCTTCAACGAAGCCATTCCCGCCAATACAACCTTCAGTTCGTATAGCGGGCCTCCGCCGGGATGGACTTGTACCTCCTTCGCTTCCGGCTGCACCAATCCCAGTGTGGCACCTGGTTCGATCAGCACCTTTACCGTGGTCGTAACTGTGAATGCGGGTACCGCGGCGGGAACAATCATCACGGATACCGACACCGTGACCACGACCACTCACGACACGAATCAGAACAACAACTCTGCCACGGTCAATATTGCTGTGGCAGGTGCCACGCAAGCTGATCTGAGTATCACGAACTCAGCTAGCCCGAACCCTGTGACAGCGGGCAACAACATCACCTACACGCAAACCGTAACCAATGGCGGCCCTGCCGCCGCGAGCACGGACACCCTGACGGAAACGCTTCCCGCGAACACCACCTTCGTGTCGCTGTCCGGCCCCGCTGGGTGGACCTGCACTTCTGTTGCACCCTACACCTGCAGCATTGCCAGCCTGGCAGCCAACGCCACCGCGAACTTCACCTTCGTCGTGAAGGTAAACACAACAGCAGCTTCAGGTTCGACCATCACCGATACGGCTTCTGTGGCCAGCACCACCAGCGATCCGAATCTCGCCAACAACAGTGCTTCAGTTAGTGTCCAGGTAGCGGACTCGGCTGATCTGTCCGTTACCAATTCGGCTAGTCCGGTTCCAGTGCTAGCCGGCGGCGCCATCACCTACACCCAGGTCGTAACTAACGCCGGTCCGAGCACGGCCACCACAGCAAGTGTTACCCAGACCACGCCGCCGAACACCACGTTCCAATCAATCGTCAATCCTGCCGGATGGTCGTGCACCACTCCGATTGTTGGCGGTACCGGGAACATCACATGCACCGACCCCAGCGTCGCCGCCGGAACAGCCAGTTTCACCCTGGTCGTGAAAGTGAACGCGGGAACCGCGGCGGGCACCGCGATCAACGATACGGCAACTGTGAGTTCCGCAACGACCGATCCTAATCAAGGCAACAACAGCGCGACTGCCAACGACGTGGTCGCGACCGCCACTCAGGCCGATCTCATCACTACCAACACCGCGGCGCCGTCTTCGGTTGCGGCGGGCAGCAACGTCACCTACACCCAGAGCGTGACCAACAACGGCCCCGCGGCGGCAACCGGAGCCAGCTTCACTCAAACCACGCCTCCCAATACCAACTTCCAGTCCATCACTCCGGCGGCTGGGTGGACGTGCACTACGCCAGCCGTAGGAGCCGCCGGCACCATCACTTGCACGGATGCCAGCATGGCTGTGAATGCCATCGCGCCCTTTACCTTAGTACTTCAAGTGAATGCGGGCACCGCTTCCGGAACAAACATTGCAGAGACCGCTACGGCCACCGCAACCAACATCGTTCCGAACCTGACCAGCAATAGCGCGACGGCTATGGTTGTCGTCGCGAATGCGAATAGCGCAGACATGGCGATCGTGAAGACCGCGACGCCAAGCCCCACCGTATCCGACGGCGACACTCTCACCTATAGCCTCGTGGTCACGAACAACGGTCCTGCCAGCGCAACCAACGTGACGGTCACGGACGCGCTGCCCTCCGATGTCACCTATCTCTCGGTAAACACGACCCAGGGCACCTGTTCAGAGGCGGGCGGGACTGTCACCTGCTTGTTGGGAACCATGGCGAACGCCGCCACCGCCGCGGTCACGGTCCTCACGATTGCGGGAGCCCCGGGCTCGGCTTCCAATACCGCCACCGTGAGTGCAGACCAGACGGACCCGAACCTCGCGAATAATTCTTCCACCCAAACGGAAACCATTACGTCGGCAACGAAAATCCGCCTCCAGTTCTTCGCTGCCCAGCACAGTAAGGACAAGACTGGCTCAGACCGCGTCGTGCTCTTCTGGAAGACGGGCGGCGAAGCGCACAATCTTGGTTTCAACGTCTATCGTGAACAGAACGGCCAACGCGTTCAACTAAATCCTTCGCTGATTGCCGGTTCGGCCCTGCTCATGCGCGGAACGTTACCGAAGCACTCCGCCAAGACTTACTCCTGGATTGATTCTTCCCCGAGCGCAGGCGGCTCGTATTGGCTCGAAGATGTAGACACCAACGGCACTCGCACCCTGCACGGGCCGGTCGCGGCCGAAGCTGCGACGAGTTCGCCATCAGCCGGAGATGCGGCTCCCGCGGCGGCCTTGATGTTGAATCAACTGAACCAGGCGCAGCCTGCCTCAGCCTTCAACGAGGCTAGCCATCCGCTCGAAAATGTTTTGCAGGCTACGCCGCCCACACTCATCCAACATCAGAAACAATTCGGACTGGCAGCCAATCCCGCGGTGAAGATCTTCGTGAAGCATGAAGGCTGGTACCAAGTGACCCAGCCGGATCTGATCGCAGCCGGATTGAACCCAAATGTGGATCCCGCGCTGCTCCATCTTTATGCCGAAGCAATCGAACAGCCCATGGAAATCACCGGCGCATCCGCCGGGCCCGGAGGTTTTGGACCCCAAGCCGCGATTAATTTCTACGGCACTGCCATCGACACTCCGTATTCCGGCACCAGAGTTTACTGGCTCGCTATAGGCGAACCGCAGGGCGCACGAATTCAGCAACTGCCTCCCTCAACCGGATCGAACCAGCCTCCAGCAAGCTTCTCCTTCACTGTAGAACTGACGCCCCATACCACATACTTCTCCGCGCTCATCACTTCCAACGGCAACAATTTCTTCGGACCGATCGTCTCCACTACGTCCGTCGATGAGGTCTTGCATGTGTCCCACCTCGCCCCGGCCGCTGCGGAACCGGCGCAGCTGGAAGTGATCCTGCAAGGAATCATCCTTGCCGTCCCTCATGACGTCACCGTTGCGCTGAACGGCGCGACCCTGGGCGATATCACATTCACAGGTCAAGGCAAGGGCAGGCTCCGTATGACTCTCCCGGCTGGCGCGTTACAGGAGGGAGATAATACCGTCACATTCACAGCTCAGAATGGAGAATACGATACGAGTCTGGTGCAATCGATCCGGATCACTTATCCCCACTCCTACGTGGCTGACTCAGACAGCTTGGTTTTCAGCGGACGGCCTGGGGAAGAACTGAAAGTCACGGGCTTCACTTCCGCTCCGGTTGCGGTGTTGGATATCACGAACCCGGATCAGCCGGTGGCGCTCACGCCCCAGATCGCATCCGATGCTACCTCCAACCCAAGTCAGTATGACCTTGCGGTCCAGGTGCCCTGGTCGACCTCCGATCAATCAGCCTCGGCTCGCCACACGCTACTGGCTTTGGCGGCGGATCGGGTCGCTGCCGCGGCGGGAATTCGTCAGAACCACCCGTCGCAATGGCACAGCCCTCAGCCCGGCAGTGAGATCGTCATGCTATCGCCCGAGGCCTTTGCGGCCGCTCTGGTGCCGGTACTTCACGCGCACCAGAAAGAAGGCAAATCAACCGCTGTGATTCTGATCGACGACTTGTATGACGAGTTCACTTTCGGCCAGCACAGCCCGTTTGCCATCCGCGACTTCCTGCAGACTGCGGTCAACATCTGGCATACCGCGCCTCGATACCTGTTGCTCAATGGCCGCGCATCGCTTGACCCACGCAACTACCTTGGTTTCGGCCACCTGGATTTCGTGCCGACCAAGATCGTATCCACAAGCATGCTGATGACGGCCTCTGACGACTGGTTCTCGGACTTCAAGGACACCGGCATGCCCACCATCGCTACCGGGCGCCTCCCCGTGAGCACCGTTGCCGAAGCCCAACTGGTGGCCGGCAAGGTGGCGACGTATGAAGGCCAATCCACGAACGGTCCCTGGACCTTGCAGGCCCTCATGGTAGCGGATGTAAACGATACTGAAAACTTTACGAAAGACAGCCAGATCGTGCAGGCGCAGCTGCCCCCTGCCATGCAGGTGACGGATGTTTTCGCCAGCACCATGACCATACCTCAGGCCCAGCAGGACATCTTGGCGGCTATCAACTCCGGGCAACTGCTGGTGAACTATGCGGGACACGGCTCCGAGGAGGAATGGTCGGGAGATGATCTTTTCGACAACACATCCGCAAATTCGTTGACCAACGGATCTTCCTTGCCGGTCTTCCTCATCATGGATTGCCTCAACGGCTTCTTCCAGGACGTTTACGACGAGCCTCTGGCCGTCACACTCATGCTCGCCCCGAATGGAGGCGCGGTCGCGGTTTTATCTTCCAGCGGCCTCAACCAGGCGCCGCCGCAGACGCTTCTCGACAAGCTGGTCGTGCAAAGCGCGATGACTTCGCCCCAGCCAGCCCTCGGAGACGCGATCCTGAAAGCGAAATCGGGCATCACCGATCTGGGTGTCCGCAAAACCTACAATCTGCTCGGCGACCCTGCCATGCAGATCAAGCCGCCGGTCCCAACTCCGGCACACTAATGTTTTCTCTGTGTCTCCGTGTCTCCGTGGTGAATGCCCTTCAGACTTTCCGCCGCGCCACTCACACCGGAATCGCCGCCCGCCGCAGCGGTTCCGCAATAGCCTTCATCACTTTCTCGAAGCCGGCGAAATCGAGAGACTGCGCCCCGTCGGAAAGTGCCCGTTCCGGACAAGGGTGAACCTCGATGATCAATCCATCCGCTCCCACGGCCACAGCAGCGCGCGAGACGGCCGCAATCAGACTTTGTTTGCCCGTCCCATGCGACGGATCGGCAATCACGGGCAGATGAGAAAGATCGCGGGCCAACGCCACCGCCGCCAGATCGAAGGTGTTGCGCATTTCCGTTTCGAATGTCTTGATGCCGCGCTCGCACAACACAACCTGCGAGTTTCCTCCCGAAAGCAAATACTCCGCTGCGAGCAGCCACTCTTTCACCGTCGCCGACGGACCTCGCTTCAAAAGCACCGGCTTGCTCACTGTCGCCAGTCGCCGCAATAGCGCGAAGTTCTGCATGTTCCGCGCCCCCACTTGCAACATGTCCACATGCTCACAAATCACGTCCACATCTTCCGTGCTCATCACCTCCGTGACCACCGGCAGACCGGACTGTTCCCGAGCTTCGCGCAGAATCTTCAGCGCTTCCAGGCCAAGTCCCTGAAAGTCATAGGGCGAAGTCCGGGGCTTGTAGGCCCCGCCGCGAAGCATTGTAGCCCCGGCCCGCTTGACCGCGTGGGCCGTGCTCAGCAACTGTTCTCGAGATTCCACCGAGCAGGGTCCGGCAATGATCACAACTCCGGGTCCACCGATCAAGACTCCGCCCACGTTCACCACGGATCGCTCCGGCTTCACCTGCCGGCTCACCAGCTTGAAAGGCTGCGCGATGGCGACCACATTCTCCACGCCGGGCGCCACGAGCAGCGCCTCGATTTCGTGACGCCGCCCGTTTCCCACGGCAGCCACGATAGTGCGCTCCACTCCCCGCGTAACGTGCGGCTGGTAGCCCGCCTCGCGAATGCGCTCGATTACGTGCGCAATCTCCCGTTCGGTTGCTTTCTCGGACATGTTGACGATCATTGGCTTTCTCCTGAGTTACAGACTGAGGTTGCACGCCTTCCACCAGGAGACGCAAAGAAGACCGAAAGAAGAAGAAACAGTTTAGAGATCTTCTCCGTGTCTCTGTGTCTCCGTGGTGAAAGCCCTTTCCTCTCCAAAAAACAAGGGCCGCGATCTGGAATCGCGGCCCCCGGCTGAAACTTGCTTGAATCTAGTCGATCATGGTTCACTCGATCTCCCCGCAAGTTCCGCCGCAGCCGCTACTCCGGTAAACCAGTAGTAGCGAAACTGCCCGGTAAACGAGGTAAATCGCGTCATGAAAAAGCTCCCGCCTAAGATCCCGACCTGCTGCTTGCGCAGCCGACTCGGTTATTGTATCGAACTGGCTACGTTGGAAAAGGCATTGTTTGAGTTGGATCCGATCAGGCGTATCGTGCCCACTACCAGAACCAGGATTACCGCCAGCATTACCGCATATTCGGCAATATCCTGCCCTGCATCTTCCGACCAGATTCTACGAATGAACTCGGACATCATTTCCCTCCAGTCGACATCTTCCCTGTGTGAGGGTAGCCTTGCAATTGAAGAACACATCATGCCGCAGCATGAGGCGCTTGTCAAATGCCACTTTGCACGATTTCCACAAGCATTCCCGACTCCCCGGAGTGTCTTGGCAGCGTTGAAACGGGTGCCGTAGAGAAAGTTTCAGGCAGCGCCTCCTGCACCAACTGTCGCGCCGAGTCCTGCGCATACTGCAAAACGCCGTTGGGAAATATTCCCAGATAGATGGTCGCGGTCAGGCAGACCGCCAGCGCCAGCCGGAGCGCGAAGGGAACACGCATCACCGGAACTTCCTTCCGCGATTCGCGCATGTACATCATCACAATGATGCGCAGGTAGTAGTACGCCCCCACTCCGCTGTTGAGGACGCCGATAATCGTGAGCCAGATCAGATTAGCTTTCACGGCCGCGCTGAACACGTAGAACTTGGCAAAGAAGCCGCCGGTCATCGGAATACCGATCAGCGAGAGCAGAAAGATGGTGAGCGTCGCCGCCAGCAGCGGAGAACTGCGGCCCAGGCCTTCGTAGTCCTCCAGGGTCACATAGCGTTCGCCTGCATTGGCGAAATGGCTCACCACCGCAAACGCACCCAGGTTCATCGCCGCGTAGGCGGCGGTGTAGAACATTGCCGCAGAAATTCCCAGGCCCGGCGCGGCCGCGAAAGCCACCAAAAGATAGCCCGCGTGCGCGATCGAAGAATACGCCAGCAGACGCTTCACATTATTTTGCACCAAAGCGCTTACGTTGCCCAAAGTCATCGACAGTGCTGCCGCAACCCAAATGACCCAAAAGATGGCATGCACGTTGATCACGAAAACCACGCGCAACAAGACCGCAAACGCCGCTGCCTTCGGCGCGGTCGACATCAAGCCCACAATCGGTGCTGGCGCTCCTTCGTAAACGTCCGGCGTCCAGCTATGGAATGGAGCCGCCCCCACTTTAAATCCCAGGCCCACAAACATGAACGCCACCGCCACGAACGCGAGCAATGGAATCGGCCCGGACCGTAATGTCTGGCTGATCTGGTCGATATTCGTCGAGCCCGTGGCGCCAAACATCAGCGCCACTCCATACAGGAAAAACGCCGTGGCGAAGGAACCCAACAAAAAGTATTTCAGCGAAGATTCGGCGCTTGCAGCTTCATGCCGCCGGAATCCCGCCAACACATAAGAAGAGATGGAGGAAATCTCCAGCGCGATGAAAATCAGAACCAGTTCGATTGCCGACGACATCAGCGCCATGCCAACCACGCCGAAAAGGATCAGAGCATAGTATTCTCCAGCCCTGATCCTCTGCACGGCCATGTATTCGTAAGAGATGAGGATGACGACGCCAGCGATCGCAATCACCAGAACATGGAAGAAAACGCTGAATTCGTCCACTTGCACCATGTTCCAGAAGGCCAGACCCGGAGACTGTGCCATGAACCACGTTGCCCCCAGTCCCGCCAGAGTGCCCACGAGAGCAATCGATCCCAAAACCTTCTGACTCTTCTCCTCGTCAAGCAGAGGTTCGAGCACCATTACAATCATGCCAAATACGGAGAGTACAATCTCCGGCAGGATGCGGACGTAATCCGCGCCTTGCGGAAGCGTCAGCAATAAGGCTGGGATAAAAGTCGCGATTCGAGTCACGATCATTGTCCCACCACCCTGCCGACCACTTGCACGAACGGAGTGGGATTTAGCACGGCATGAACCGCCGGACCAATCGCCCCCAGCCACAAAATAGGCGCGATTCCCATCACCAGCGCCGCCGCGGCGCAAGGCCAAATCGCCAGCTTCTCAAATCCCGAAAGATCGGCGAGAGAATTGTTCACCGAGTGTGTCACCTTGCCGTAGAAAACTCGCTGATACATCCACAGCAAGTAGACCGCGCTCCAAATGATGCCGGTGGCCCCGAGTATTCCGTAAATCGCTTTGTCCTGAAACGCTCCGCTCAACACCAGAAATTCCCCAATGAAACCGTTCAGCAAGGGGAGCCCCGCCGACGCAAGTACGATCACCAGATAAGACGCGGCGTATACCGGCATCGGCGCAGCCAGTCCCCCGAACTCGCTGATCTCATAGGTGTGACGGCGTTCATGCAGAATGCCCGCCAGCATGAACAGCCCCCCCGTCGAAATCCCGTGCGCCAGCATCACGAATATCGCGCCATCCAGTCCGGCCTGCGTGAAGCTGAAGATTCCCAGCACCACGAATCCCAGATGGCTGACCGAAGAGTACGCGATCAACTTCTTCATGTTGGGCTGCACCATCGCAACCAGTGCGCCGTAGATGATCCCAATTAAAGCCAGCGCCATCACCCAGGGAGCGTTGTGCCGCGATTGCTCCGGGAACAGACCCAGGTTAAAGCGCAGCAGTCCGTACGTCCCCATCTTGAGCAAGACGCCAGCCAGCAGCACGGACCCCGCGGTCGGTGCTTCCACGTGTGCATCGGGCAGCCACGTATGAAAAGGAAACAGCGGAACCTTCACCGCAAACGCCAGGAAGAATCCAAGGAACAGCCACTGCGCTGCGGCGGGAAACCCAGGCACAGCGCCCCTCGCAATCTGATCCCGAATCACTACAAAGTCGAAGCTGCCGGTATGCGCATAAAGCCACAGGATCGCTGCCAGCATGAACACCGACCCGATCATGGTGTACATGAAAAACTTCACCGCCGCATACACCTTGCGCTCGTGGCCGAAAATCCCAATCAGCAACGCCATGGGAATCAGCGTCGCTTCCCAGAAGAAATAGAAAAGGAACAGGTCAAGCGAGGTGAAGACCCCGATTAGCGCCGTCTCCAGAATCAGCAGCAGAATGAAGAATTCCTTTGTCCGCTCGTGAATCGACTTCCAGGAAATCAGCACGCACAGCGGTGTAAGAAATGTGGTCAGCACCACCAGCCACATTGAAATACCGTCGATGCCCATGTGGTAGTGAATATTCGGAGTCGAAACCCACGGCTTATCGATCGAAAACTGAAAGCCAGTTTGTCCCCGATGGAAATAAACCGGCAGATGCAGAGACAGCACAAACGTCAGCAACGAGATGACCAGCGCAAAAACCCGGATATCGCGGTCGCGCCGGGGAAAAAATACGAGCAGGAATCCACCCAGCAAGGGAGCGAACGTCACCAGCGAGAGAATGTAAGGGCTCCAGGTGTCGGCGCTCATCGCACTCCCATCCAGATCATGAATGCGATCACCACCGCCGACCCGGCCGCGATCCATCCTGCATACGAGCGAATGTTGCCGGATTGCATATGCCGCGCCTCGTCAGAAACGTGGCGCGCTCCATCGCCGGCGTCATTCACCGCCGCATCGATAATCTTCCGGTCCACATCCTGCCAAAGGATTCGCGTCGACCCATCGATCAGCGGCTTGACGAACACCGCTGCGTAGATTTCGTCCACGTAATATTTGTGCGCGACCGTCTGGTAGAACCCGCCCAAAGCGTCCGCTATCTTCTGCGGCAATTCCGGCCGCGCGTAATAGAGCAGGTATGCCAGCCACCATCCCGAAAGCGCCACCGCAACGGAGACGCCCATTAGCAACATCTCTGTTCCGCGACTTGCCGCTTCCACAGCCTCGGGCGCGCCGAACACCGGTGCAAGAAAATGCTCGAAGCGGTTTCCAATCCCCACCAGTCCGCCCACCAGCGAAAGCGCCGCCAGAATCATCAGCGGTACCAGCATTACCATCGGGCTCTCGTGCGGTTCGCCATGTCCATGGGCGTCGTGTCCATGCCCATGCGCGTCCACCTGCGCCCCGCGATAGTCGCCGAAGAACGTCATGTACAACAGTCGGAACATGTAAAACGACGTAATGAATGCGGTAATCAACCCGATCAGCCAATACACCCAGCTGACCTGATAAGCCTTCCAGAGAATTTCGTCTTTGCTCCAGAAGCCGGCCAATGGCGGAATCCCGGAGATCGCCAGCGTCGCAATGCCCATCGTCAAAAATGTCCACGGGATAAAAGACTTGAGTCCGCCCATCTTGCGCATGTCCTGCTCGCCGCCCACCGCATGAATCACCGATCCAGCCGCCAGGAACAGCAGTCCTTTGAAGAAGGCGTGTGTCATCAAATGGAAGATCCCAGCCGAGAACGCCCCCACGCCGCAAGCCACAAACATATAGCCGAGCTGAGAAACGGTTGAATAAGCGAGAACCTTCTTGATATCGGTTTGCGCAATGCCGATCGTCGCCGCGAAGAACGCGGTCAGCGTGCCGATGATCGCCACAACCGTCAGCGCCGTCGGCGCGCGCTCAAAGATCACGTGCGACCGCGCAACCATATAGACACCCGCCGTCACCATCGTCGCAGCGTGAATCAATGCCGAAACCGGCGTTGGACCTTCCATCGCGTCCGGCAGCCAGATATATAACGGAATCTGCGCCGACTTTCCGCAAGCGCCCACCATCAGCAGAATGCCGATCGCGGTGAGCAGCGATTCGGTCGCCGCCCCCGACGGAAGATGCCCAACTGAACTGAACACCTCATCGAAATTCAGCGACTTAAACTGCCTAATCAACAGAAAAAGCGCAATCAGAAAACCGAAATCCCCAATTCGGTTAACGATGAACGCCTTTTTCCCCGCCGACGCCGCCGAGTCCTTCGTGAACCAGAATCCGATCAGTAGATACGACGCCAGCCCCACGCCCTCCCACCCGATAAACATCACCAGGTAGTTGTTCGCCAGCACCAGCGTCAGCATGAAGAACATGAACAGGTTCAGATAGCTGAAGAAGCGGTAATAGCTAGGGTCGTCCCACATGTAGCCCACGGAGTAGATGTGAATCAGGAACCCAACTCCGGTGACCACCAGCAACATCACCAGCGAAAGCTGATCGAGGTAGAAAGCGAAATCCGCACTGAAAGTCCCCGAACGAATCCAGTGCGCCAGATACTCGTGGTAGGGAAGCGTCAACGACGAAAAGCGCAGCGCAATCCACAGCGCCATTGCGAAAGCCGCCCCGCTGAAGAACAGGGCGACAGTCGTCACGGCCTGCCGCGACGACTTCTTGCCCAGAAAGCCGTTAATCGCAGCCCCCGCCAGCGGCAGAATCGGGATCAGCCAAAGATTGAGGGATGAATTCATAGCTTGAGCAGGTTCACCTGATCCACGTTCAAAGTCTCGCGCGTGCGATAAACCGCAATGATGATTGCCAACCCAACCGCCGCTTCAGCCGCCGCCACCACCATCACAAAGAAGACGAACACCTGCCCCGCCAGCGCATGCCAGTGCGCCGCGAACGCCACGAAGGAAAGATTCACCCCGTTCAACATCAGCTCAATCGACATGAAGATGGTGATGATGTTGCGCTTGATCAGAAATCCCACCACGCCGCAGGCAAACAGAAACCCGCTCAGCAGCAAGTAATACGATAGCGGCACATACGATTGCACCATCAGTCCGCCTTCCCCGCCGCAGACTCCGGCTTGCTGGCCAGCACCACGGCGCCCATGATGGCGATCAGGATCAACACCGATGTGACTTCGAACGGCAACAGGAATTCATGAAACAGAAGCTGCGCAATCTCTTTCGGAGGCCCCGGCAATGCGCCGATTGGCACGGCCTCAGTCCCGGAGTGCCGCAGCACCACCCACGCCGTGAGTACGCTGCCCGTAAGCATCCCCGGCACGCCCAGCAGAATCGCGACACGGCTCCCCTTCGTACGTTCTTCTTCGCCCGCATTCAGCAGCATGATGACAAAGACGAACAGCACCATAATCGCGCCGGCATACACAATCACCTGCACCGCAGCCACAAACTCCGCGCCCAGCAGCAGATATTCTCCGGCCAGCGCAGCCATCACCGCGATCAGCGACAGCGCGCTGTTAATGGGATGCCGCTGCGCCAGCAGGTTGACCGCCCCGCCCACGCAAACCGCCCCGAAAGCCAGAAATAAGATTAAGTGAAAACTTGGCATAGCTTTTTCAAGTCGCCAGTGATCAGTGGCTAGCGGTCAGTAAACCCGATAACTGGTCACTGGCCACTAATCACTGACCACTAATCACTGACCACTGGCCACTGACTTTCTACCAGGCCACGGCAATCGCCGTCGCCACCAGATTCGCAATCGCCAGCGGCAGCAGAAACTTCCAGCCGAAAGCCATCAGTTGGTCGTAGCGGAAGCGCGGCAACGTCCCGCGCACCCATATATAAAGAAAGAGAAAACAGAAAATCTTTGCCGCAAACCAGAACACCGGCAATAGCGCCTGCAACAGCGGAGGCCCAAACAGCGGCCCATGCCATCCTCCAAAAAACAACAGCGTGGCCACGCAAGCCACCGTAATCATGTTGGCGTATTCCGCCATGAAAAACATGGCAAACTTCATCGAGCTGTATTCCGTGTGGTATCCCGCCACCAGTTCGGTTTCGGCTTCCGGCAAATCAAACGGAATGCGATTAGTCTCGGCATAAGCCGCAATCAAATAAATAAAAAAGCCAATGAACTGCCCGTGAATAATATTCCAGCGCGGAATGAATCCCCAGAAATGTCCGCCTTGTGCATCGACAATTTCGCGCAAGCTGAAACTTCCGGACTGGATCAGCACTCCCACCAGGGACAGTCCCAGCGCAATTTCGTAGCTGATCATCTGCGCGCTCGCCCGCAGCCCGCCCAGCAACGAGTATTTGTTGTTCGACGACCACCCCGCCAGCGCAACTCCGTACACGCCCATCGAGGTCACGCCCAAAATCAGCAGCAGCCCAATGTTCACGTCGGTGATTTGCAGCGGAATGCTTACGCCGCCAATCGTAATCGAGTTTCCAAAGGGGATCACCGAGATCGAAGTCAGCGCGAAGATCAGCGCCATCATCGGCGCTGCCAGAAACAGTGGCTTGTAAACGTGCGGTGGTGTGAGATCTTCTTTAAACAAAAACTTTAGTCCGTCGGCCGCCGGCTGTAGCAGCCCAAACGGCCCCACCCGCGAGGGTCCCCACCGATTCTGCATGTGGCCCACCACTTTGCGTTCCAGCCAGACCGTGTAAGCGACCGCGGTGAGCAGCACCACGAGCACGATCACCGACTTGATCACCGACACGAGTATGAAAATGTAAAGAGGCACCGGCATTGAGTTGTTTGATTGAGTAATTTAGTAAGTTTGTAATTGAAAAAACGATTTCGCCTTAGTTCCTTATACCTTCCTTTTCGTTACGCGCAGATTGTGGGTTTCAAATTACCCAATTACAAAATTACTCAACTACTAAATCTTTTTCAGTCCGCCGCAACCGCTGCCGGCTTGACCTCGTGACTCTCCATCACCGACTTCAACGCTCGCGAATACCGTCCCAGCGTTCCGGAAGTAAAAAGATCATCGTTCGCCGGAGCAATGGAGTCCGGCCTGTGCGCAACCCCCGGCCCAGCTTTCTCCAGCGACGTATGCTGGCTGTTGCCGGCCAGCAGATTCATGCGGGACACGTCATAGCCCGGAACCAGCCGCTGAATTTCATCCAGAATTGCCGTGGGATCGAACGGGCTCAGCTTCGGCTCCAGCCCGTGCGCCTCCAACCACACCGCATGGCGATCCGCCTCGCCCGATTGCGCTCCCCGAGACTGCCCCATGTCCGCGTGTGTTCCACCGCCGAAGGGCACGAGTCCGCGTACGTCAAAACCCATGGCATCGGCGACGCGCACAATCATCTCGAAATCAGTTTTCGTGCCCGTGACTTCTCCCGCCTTCTTCACCAGTTGCACGTCGCCGCAAGTATTGGTGAAGGTGCCGGACTTCTCGTAAGCGTTTGCCGCCGGCAGTACCACGTCGGCCACCACCGCCGTCTCCGTCAGAAACATGTCCTGCACCACGACAAAACTCTTCGAGAACGCGAAGGGATCGATCTTCAACCGTCCCACCGGATTCGAGCCCACAACGTAGAGTGCTTTCAACGCGCCCGATTTCCCGGCCTCAACCATGCCTGCCAGATCAAGCCCCGCACTCTGCGGCACGTCGCCCCACTCTTTGTGGAACTCACTGTTTCCCGCAGTCGCGTGATATCCCGGCAGCAAGTCGGGATACAATCCCATGTCAGCCGCGCCGCGGGAATTGGCATAGTCCGCCAGACAAATAAACTTGGCTCCGGAGATTTCTGACCCGAACTTCACCAGACTCGCAAGATCGTCTCCCCGCACCTCGGAACCGAAAACGATAACCAGATTCTGCTCGCCGCGCAGCTTGTCGCGCACCGCGATCCACGCGTCTTTGTTTGTGGACGAACCAACGTTTGTGGACGAACTAACGAGCGCATCCACCGCCGCGTCATTGCCGGCGAGAAATGCCGCAGACTTTCCTTCTGCTCCTGCGGGAATCTGCAGGAAGCTCGCAGCCTGCCGCCGCAATTTGATCGGTTTCGAGTTGATCACGTAAAGCCGCGCCCGGTGCAGCCGCACGTTGTTGCGAATCTGCCAGGCCAGCAGCGGATGCTGCTCCGTCGGATCGTTGCCAATCAGCAAAATGGCCGGAGCTGTGAAAACGTCCGCCATGCTCGCCGTCGTATTCGTCTTACCGCGAAGCGCGCTCGCCAGAGTAGGGAAGTCGGCGGTGCGGTGGTGGTCCACATTATTCGTCTTCAGCACCACACGCGCGAACTTCGAAAGCAGGTAGGCTTCTTCGTTCGTTGTGCGCGTCGAACCAATCACTCCGATCGCCGCTCCGCCTTCGCGGTCACGAACTTCCGCAAACTTCTTGCCGACCAGAGCAAACGCCTCTTCCCACGTCGCGGGAGTGAGCTTGCCGTTCACCCGAATCAGCGGCCGCGTCAGCCGCTCTTCATGATTCGCAAAATCAAACCCGTATCGTCCCTTGATGCACAGGAAATCCCCGTTCGTCCCGCTCTTATCGCGGTTATCGCCGCGGACAATCTCCATGCCCGTGTCGGCGCGGCGCACGCCCAGCGTGGTCTTGCAGCCGTCACCGCAATGGGTGCAGATCGTGCCCACATGCTTCATTTCCCACGGCCGCGTCTTGTAACGATAAGCGCCGGACGTCAGTGCGCCCACCGGGCAGATGTCGATGCACATCCCGCATTCCTCGCACTCCAGGTGATCCTCTTTATTAGGCGCGATAATCGACCTCACGCCGCGGTTCTGCACCCCCAGCGCCCAAACGTCCATGCCTTCGCCGCAAACCCGCACGCAGCGGTAGCAGAGAATGCAGCGCGGCCGGTCGAAGAACACCACCGGCGACCACTGCTGCTCCTCCTTATGATTCTTCGCCTCCATGAATTTCGACTCAGCGGCGCCATAGCTGAACGTCATATCCTGCAATTCGCACTCGCCGCCCGCATCGCACACCGGACAGTCCAGCGGATGATTCCCCAGCAGCATCTCGAGCATCGACTTCCGCGCCTGCTTGATCTCGTCGCTGTCGGAAGTCACGATCATGCCTTCGCTGATCACCGTCGTGCACGCGGTCTGCAGCTTGGGCATCTTCTCAATCTTCACCAGGCACATGCGGCAAGCGCCCTGCAGCGAAAGGTTCGGGTAATAGCAAAACGAAGGCACCTCGATGCCCGCAGTTTTGCAGGCCTCAATGAGCAGCGTCCCGGCAGGAGCCGTGACCTTCTTGCCGTCAACCGTAAGTGTTACGTCAGCCATGAGGATTTAGTAATTGGATAATTCAGTAATTGAGTAATTTGACATCAAGCTGCCTTCCTCGCCGTTTCCCGAGACGCGGTCAGTATTGCCGCTAGCTCTCGGGCTTCTTTCAAGAGTTCTTCTGTCATCTCCGACTTTAGAATTCCTGATTCGATCAGCAATTCGAGCCAGAGCACCGCTTCGTCCGCCTCTTCCGCCACAATTCCCAAGCGGGCGACGAACTCCGCTTTCGATCGTGCGCGACAAACAGCCCGGTAGTTCGCCGCCACCGAAGTCCCGCAACGCAAAAGCTGTTTGCCTAAGACCTGAGTATCGGTCTTATACGGCAACGAGCGAAACAGCCGAATGACACGAAGAGCAAAAGCCTTGGTACGATCTCGAAGCTCTTCAGGTCGCGAACGCATACCGCAACACCAAATTACTCAATTGCTAAATTTCCCAATTACTAAATGTTCTCGCTACGCCATCACTTCTTCCGCCACGCCTTCCTTCTCATAAGGGCACGGTCGTCCATCCAGATGATCTTCAAACTCTTTTCTGAACTTTTTTACGAACGCGATCGTCGGCATCGCCGCTGCGTCACCCAACGGACAAAACGTCCGCCCCAGCATGTTCTCCGCCAGGTACTGCATGTTGTCGATGTCTTTTTTCACGCCGCCGCCGGAGTGAACTCGCAGCAGAGTTTTCTTGAGCCAGTCCGTGCCTTCGCGGCATGGGATGCACCATCCGCAACTTTCGTGCTGATAGAACTTCATCGTCCGCAGAGCGAACTTCACGATACATTGCGTGTCATCGACCACCACCACGCCGCCCGAGCCCAGCATCGAACCCGCTTTAGCCAGCGAATCGAAATCCATGCTGACGTCGATCTCATCCGCGGTCAGGCAGGGACAAGAAGCTCCTCCCGGAACCACCGCCTTCAGCTTGCGGCCGTTCGGTATGCCGCCGCCTACCTCATAAAGCATCTTCTTCAGGTTGTAGCCCATGGGCAACTCATACACTCCCGGCCTTGCAATGTTGCCGCTCAGGCAGAACAACCGCGTGCCGCCATTCTTCGGTGTGCCAATCTTGGCAAACCACTCCGCGCCGCCCAGCATGATGTGCGGCACGCTAGCCAGCGTCTCCGCATTATTAATGACGGTAGGCCCTCCCCACAGTCCCACCACCGCCGGAAACGGAGGCCGAATCCGCGGAATCCCGCGCTTACCCTCCAGCGATTCCATCAGCGCCGATTCCTCACCCACTTCATACGCGCCCGCGCCGCCATGCCAGTAAATGTCGAAATCCTTTCCGCTGCCGAAAATGTTCTTGCCCAGAAACCCCTTGGCGTAGGCATCGCGAATCGCCTTCTGCATGATGATCGACAGATATCGATATTCGCCGCGGATGTAGATGTAGCCGCTGCGCGCCCCCACCGCCATCCCGCCAATCATCACTCCTTCGATCACCGAGTGAGGATCCTGCTCAAAGATCAGCCGGTCTTTGCAGGTGCCCGGCTCGCTCTCGTCGCCATTGCACAGCACATACTTCGGCTTCGCCGATTGCTTGGGCACAAACGACCACTTCATCCCGGTGGAGAACCCCGCGCCGCCGCGCCCGCGCAAACCGGAATTCTTCACCTCATTAATAATGCCGTCCGCATCCATCCCAAGCGCCTTCTGCGCAGCCTTGTAGCCGTCCAGTTCGAGATAACGGTCAATGTTCGTAGCACCAAGCCCAAAGCGCTTGGTGACGACCTTTACCTCATCGGGATGGGAAACCAGAGAAGCCATTTTGTAATTTTGTAATCGGGTAATTTTGTAATTTAAAACCCCTACGAGTTTTAGAGCTTTCAAATTACAAAATTACCCGATTACCAAATTACAAATTCTCTAACCACGTCGATACTCGTCGAGAATCTTATCGATCTTCTCCACGCTCAGGTTCTCATGAAAATCGTAATTCACCTGCGCCGCCGGAGCCCAACTGCACGCCCCAATGCATTCCACTTCTTCCAGCGTAAACATACCGTCAGGAGTCGTTCCTTTGTGGCCAACCCCCAACTTCTTCGCGCAGTGGCGCAAAATGTCCTCGCCGCCCCGCACCAAACAACTGATGTTCGTACAAACCTGCACGTTAAATTTCCCGCGCGGCTTCGTGGTCAGCATCGAGTAATAGCTGATCACGTTCCGCACTTCGAGTTCCGTTAAATCAAGCCGCCCCGCCAGCTCCGCGATCACCTCGTCGGACAAGAATCCAACTTCATCCTGCGCATAAAGCAGAGTCGGCACCAGCGCCGACCGCTTCGTCGGATAATGCGGCACCATCTCCGCAAACCGCGCCTCGAATTCCTCAGAGAATTTCATCGATCGATTTCACCTAATACAATGTCGATGGACCCGATGGCCGCAACAACATCGGCGATTAAGCCCCCCTCGCACATCTTGGCTAACGTCTGCAGGTTCGCGAAGCACGCGGCCCGCATGTGTACTCGATAAGGCTTGGCCGTCCCGTCGCTCACGATGTAGTAGCCCATCTCCCCCCGCGGCGACTCCACCGCTTGATACACCTCGCCCGCTGGCACCGCAAAGCCTTCCGTAATAATCTTGAAGTGGTAGATGAGCGCTTCCATCTGCGTCTTCATCTTCTCTCGGTCCGGCAGCACAATGCCCGGAGCGTCGGCCTTGATTGGCCCTTCCGGCATGCCATCCAAAGCCTGCTTTACGATCTCAATCGACTCTCGCAACTCCAGCACGCGGCACATGTACCGCGCGAACACGTCGCCTTCCTGCGCCACCGGAACCTTGAACTTGAAGTTCTCATAGCCGGAGTAAGGCATATCGCGCCGCAGATCGATGTCCACCCCGCTCCCGCGCAGCGTCGGTCCAGTCGCCCCCAAAGCAATCGCGTCTTCCGCGGTCAGCTTCGCCACGCCCTTGGTGCGCATCAGAAAGATCGGATTTCCCGTCAGCAGGTTCTCGTATTCATCCACCTTCTCCGGAAAGCGTCCGGCAAACTCCCGCACTCTCTCAAAGAATCCCAGCGGCGGCTCCAGCGCAATCCCTCCCACCCGAAAGTACGAGGTCATCATGCGCTGTCCGCTCACCATCTCGAACATCTTCAGCACTTCTTCGCGCTCCCGGAAGCAATACAGAAACACCGTCAGCGCCCCAATATCCATCGCGTGCGTGCCCAGCCACACCAGGTGCGAGTTGATCCTCGTCAACTCGTTCATCAGCACCCGCATCCACTGCGCTTTCGGCGGAATCTCCAGCCCCAGCAGCTTTTCCACCGCCAGCACGTAGCACAGATTGTTGGTCATGGGACACAGGTAGTCGATGCGGTCGGTCAGCGGCACCACTTGCTGATAAAACTTGGCCTCGCAGGTCTTCTCGATTCCCGTGTGCAGAAAGCCGATATCCGGCATGATCCGCACAATGGTTTCGCCATCGATCTCCAGCAAAACCCTCAGCACCCCGTGCGTCGACGGATGCTGCGGCCCCATATTCAGGATCATCGTCCGATCCTGGCCGGGCTCAAGAACAGGTGTGGGAGCTAGGTGGGCCATAGCGAACTAGCGGTAGCCCTCCACCGGATAATCCTTGCGCAGCGGATGACCTTCCCAATCCTCCGGCATCAGGATGCGCCTCATATAAGGATGCCCGTTAAACCGAATCCCGAACAGGTCAAACACTTCGCGCTCGAAATAATTCGCCCCCGGCCAAATCGAGGTCAGCGACTCCACCGCCGGACTTGCACTGTCCAGTTGCACTTTCAGCCGTACCCGTTCTTTCTTGGGAATCGAAAGCAGGTGGTAGACCACTTCAAACCTGGGCTCCGCCGGATACCAGTCCACGCAAGTCACGTCGGCTAGGAAATTGAACAGGCATTCCGGATCGTCCCGCAGAATCGCGCATGCCTCGCGAATGTTCGCCCGATCGACCCAAATCGTCATCTCTTCGCGGTCGAACTTCACTCCCGTCACCGCCGCCGCATTCCACGCCAGCAGACAAGCCACCGCTGGATGACCCTTCAGTTGTTCCGCATCCGTGATCGCAGGCGCCAAAGGCATTAGAGTTCCCCCCTCCGTGCCTTCTCCGGGCCCCACTCCAGTACGCCCTTCTTCCATATATAAAAGAAGCCCACCAGCACGATCCCGATGTACACCAGCATCTCCCACAGCCCGAAATGCTTGAGATCCCGCAGAATCACCGCCCAGGGATACAGGAACACCGCCTCTACGTCGAACAGAATGAACAGCATAGCGACCATGTAGAACTTCACCGAGAAGCGCCCGCGCGAGTCGCCCACCGGCGTCATCCCGCACTCATACGCCGACATCTTGGCCCGCGTCGGTTTCCGCTGCCCGATCAGCCAGGAAAGCACGATAATGGCAGTCGCAATCCCGCCCGCCAGCAGAATGTGGATCAGAAACGGCAGGTAGCCAGCGAAATAATTGTCGGGCATAGGATGGGATATATATAATTCGCGCCAGCACTGATTAAACATTCTAGATTAGGGGCTGGCGCGCAACAGTGTCAAGGGAAGGGAGAACAATTTAGCAATTGTGTAATCGGGTAATTTGGTAATTTGAAGATCAAGCCCTTACATCACTGCAAAACGTTGTAAGCTCAGTGTGTTCAGGTTTTCAAATTGCAAAATTAGAATTCTCCCATGTCGGTACCCGAGGATTTGCGTGACCGGACGAAGACCTTTGCAATTCGGATTGTCAGACTTTACCGTCCCTGCCGCACACAGCCGATGCCCAGGTTGTGGGCAAGCAGTTGCTTCGTTGTGGCACGTCGGTCGCGGCAAACTATCGAGCCGCGTGCAGAGGAAGATCACGCGCCGAATGGATTGCCAAGATTGGACTGGTCGTGGAGGAGGCGGACGAAACCGTCTTCTGGCTGGAAATGCTCTCCGACTGCGATATCGTACCCAGCCAGCATTGTGAGGACATTTTGAAAGAAGCGCATGAACTGAGTGCAATTTTCACAGCGTCTCAGCACGCCGCGCGACGGGCTGGTTAATTTACCAAATTACAAATTTACCAAATTACAAAATGATTTTTGGCTTCAATACCGACGTCAAGCACGGCGACACCATCTACCACGTCCAAAGCGAGGCCCGCGAGAGCGAAAAATTGCTCCAGACCCAGGTCTTCGTCCGCGGCCGCTGCGTCGGCAAAAAGGCGGTCTCCTATGCCACCACCTCCACCCAGGCCGGCTTCGGCGATCCCCAAAAAGAGCAGCAACTCCGCGACCAGCATCGCCTGGTTCTGGAAGCCATTCGCGAAGGCAAGTTAGAGGCCGTCCTCGACCACTCCGAATCCGAAGTCTTGGCCACCATCAAGCAGTTGGACGTCGAATGGGTGAACGCCGCCTCCGTCCTCGCCGATCGCAGCCTGACCATGCAACTCCGCGTGACTGAATCCGGCACCGCTGTCCCCGGGGCCCGCCTCATCTTCCGTTTCGCTCGTCCCGACGCCGCTCCTTTCTATACCCAGGCCGTCACCGACGCCGCCGGCAGCGTCGGCATCTCCATCGAAGTCGAAGAATCCGCCCTCTCCGACTCCTCCGTCCTGGTCCAAGCCACCCACGAAGGCCGCACCGCCACCCGCAAGTTCGCCCTCCGCAAGACCGAGTAATCATCGATCTGCGTAGCGCCGCCGTCCCGGCGGCCTTTTTGCCGGAAGCCGCACCGGACCATGCAGGGACAGCCGCCTCGGCTGTCCCGCCAAGCGCAGCGAGGCGACCCGGCCCGTGAGAGAATGCTGGGTGCCCCATTTCTCGCGCGCCCTTTGCGGGAGAAGTGGCAAGGCGGCTGCTAAACTGATCTGAGCCGATTTCATGCAGCATCTCGCGTCCCATGAACCTCCACATCAACGACGAACCCCGCACCTTCGCAGACCCCGCGCCTCCCGCCCCGTTCACCCTCGCGGCCCTGATCGAATCCCTCGCCATGAAGTCGGACCGCGTTGCCGTAGAACTCAACCGCGACATCGTCCCCCGCGATCGCTGGCCACAGACCCTCCTGAAAGACGGCGACCGCCTGGAGATAGTCCACTTCGTAGGCGGCGGCCGTGCCTCCCGATCTACCCTGTGATCCCCTGTGTCCTCTGTGGTGAAGGTTTTCAAATTACCCAATTACAAAATTACCAAATTACAAAATCCCCTCCCGCGACCGCTGGCCACAGGCGTTTCTGAAAGACGGCGACCGCCTGGAGATAGTCCACTTAGTAGGCGGCGGCTGTGCCTGTTGATCTACCCTGTGATCCCCCGTGTCCCCTGTGGTGAAAGTCTTGGACCTTAAGCTTTCAAATTACCAAATTACAAAATTACCAAATTACAAAATCCCTCCCCTCCCCGCACTCTTCTAGTTACCCCCTCCCCGCCGATTCTTCGTTGACACCCACCCACTCGTGTCTAAAATGTTTGAAACATTCAGCACGCAGATTGTTTCAAACAGAAACGGGTAAGAATGCAAGATAGCTTTCCATCACAGGACGTAATCGCCTTAACCGGCATCACCGCCCGCCAGCTCCAGTGGTGGGACGAGCGTGGAGTCGTCAAGCCCCAGCGTCAGGGCCACCGCCGTCTTTATTCCATCGAGAACCTTACCGAAATCGCCGTCATCTGCGAGCTGCGCCGCAAAGGTTTTTCCCTGCAGGGAGTCCGCAAGGTCATGCGTTACCTCGAGCGCGAGCTCGGCAAAGGCCTCGCCGAAATCGTTGGCCGCAACTCCGACGTTCACCTGCTCACCGACGGCACCCATCTCTGTCTCGAAACCTCAGCCCGCCAAATCGTCGACATTCTGAGGAATTCCAGCCAGCCCATTTTGGGAATTTGCCTCAGCGACGCGGTCCGCCAGGTGCGCGCCGAGGTCATCGCAAGGAAAGCGAGTACCTCCGTAACATCGTCGATTGAGCGTAAGCGTGCTAGAAAGGTCTCTTAGACACAAAGGTTGCGTTCAGAAAGCGCTTCACAAGGGGGAACACATGGTCGCCGAACTGGACATCCTCAATGAGTGGATCCCGGAACAGATGCAGCCCGGAACCGTCTTTGTGCTCGAGAACGCCGGCGAAGTCGGCGAGAAGGAAGATCCCTACTGGGCCGTGCTCGCCTGCCCATCCTGCGGCATGCTGGGCCTCATCACTCGCCGCCAAATCAGCGGCCTCGTCCCCGTCATCTGCGGCTCCGAGCAATGTTCCGCCCAATTTTTCATTCGCGAGAGCGAAGTCGTCGTCCGCAAGCCCTTCTAGCGTTGTTTGCCGTTTTAGCGACCTGTCATTGTTTGCCGTCTTACTGAACTGTCATTCCGACCGGAGCATTTCGTTGCCGTAGGCAACGGAATGCGGAGTGGAGGAACCCGCTGTTTCTCGCCATCTAGAAAACAATCCGCACCCAGCAACCCTCAGCTCTTTCCCGCCCGCACCCCGCTCAACTCCACCGGAACCTGATCCACAATCTCAATCCCAAATCCTTCCAGCGCCGCCACCCGCTTCGGACGGTTCGTCAGCAACCGAATTCTCCGCAGATTCAAATCCGACAAAATCTGCGCCCCAATTCCAATCTCCCGCTGCGTCTGCCGCTCATTGTCCAGCAGCGCCGGCAACTTCCGCCCCTTGTGAAACGTAAGCCCGCTGCGCTCCCCAACTTTTTCCACCGAAAACCCCTGCGACGTCTGATGCAGATAGATCAGCGCCCCGCGTCCTTCCTGCGCAATCCGCCGCAACGACCCTTCCAGCGTCGCATGACATTCGCACCCCGTCGACCCAAACACGTCTCCCATCAGGCAATGCGCATGCATGCGCACCAGCACCGGCGACTCGTTGTGCTCAATAACGCCCTCCACGTCGCCCCGAATCAGCGCCACATGCGACTCTCCACCATCCACTTCGCTCTCATAAGCAATCAGCCGAAACTCCCCAAACCGCGTCTCCACCAGCGCCTCGCCCACCCGATGCACATACCTCTCATGCGCCATGCGATACCGAATCAGCTCCGCCACCGTCAGCATCTTCATCCCATGCTGCCCGCAGAACTCGATCAGGTCCGGAACCCGCGCCATCGTCCCGTCGTCCTTCATGATCTCGCAAATAATTCCCGCCGGAATCAATCCCGCCAGCCGCGCCAGGTCCACCGACGCTTCCGTCTGCCCCGCCCGCACCAGCACCCCGCCCTTTCGTGCGCGCAGCGGAAACACATGTCCCGGCCGCGCCAAATCCGTCGCCTTCGTCGCCGGATCAATCGCCACCTGAATCGTCCTCGCCCGGTCGAATGCCGATATCCCCGTCGTCACTCCCGCCCGCGCATCAATCGCCTCGCAAAACGCCGTCCCATATTGCGAAGTATTCTCCGCGCTCATCGGCCCCAGCCGCAGATGATCCAGCCGCTCCTCCGTCATCGCCAGGCACACCAACCCGCGCCCATACTTCGCCATGAAGTTAATCGCTTCCGGAGTCACCTTCTCCGCCGCCAGCGTGATATCGCCTTCGTTCTCGCGATCCTCGTCGTCGACCACCACAATCATGCGCCCCGCGCGGATCTCCTCGATCGCCGTCGGCACATCCGCAAATGACGTTTGCAGCCCCATAATAAGGTGATTGTAGCAAACCCGGTTGGCAACTTGGTTACCCACCCGGTTCCGTTTGCTAGTCTTTTTGCTCGCGAAAGGCTCATGTGGGGACAGCCGCTCTGACCGTCCCCTTTGCCGCTGCCCTGTCATCCTGAGCGAAGCATGACGCCCACGAAGTGGACGTCATGCGCAGTCGAAGGACCTCATATACGCCAGAAGCGGCTACCAGTCCCACAAGGGATTTCCACCATTGCCCGTGTGGGACGGACACTCTGTTCGGCAATCAGGACAGTCTCTGTGTCGGTCGCCCGATGCTCTGTCATCCAGAGCGAAGCAAGACGCCCACGAAGTGGGTGTCTTGCGTAGTCGAAGGATCCCTATCAGCGCAACGACTGCCGCCCTCGCATGCCTGTGGGGACAGCCATTCTCGGCTGTCCGGTCGAGCGCAGCTCGACAGTGTTCTTCGGTCGGCAAACCACGCACTGCCGTCCCGCTGGGTAGTCGCGAAGTTTGATTGTCATTCCGTCTCTAACGACGCTGCACCCTGTCAAGCGTTTTTGGGCGACACTCCGGCGTCGACGCCGAAAGCCGCGCCATTTCGCTCTAGCAGAACGCCTTTGATGTCCAGACCAAGCTCGTCACTCTCTTCAATCTCGCAGCGGGACCTCAGGCCCCACCATCCATCTCTTCGGGACTTGCTCCCACGATTACTCACTTCGATCTC
>Ga0302320_10002058_pt1 | contig 47890 bp, 43 predicted proteins | sample Bog_T0_3_FD_202130 | JGI IMG/M metagenome (GOLD analysis project Ga0302320, IMG submission 202130) | Peat permafrost microbial communities from Stordalen Mire near Abisko, Sweden - Bog_T0_3 | ecosystem: Environmental > Terrestrial > Soil > Wetlands > Peat | place: Sweden: Abisko, Stordalen Mire... | reverse complement strand
AACGGCGGCAGGGGACAAACCCCCGCACAGCTTTTCTACTCCTTGGCAGAATAACCAGCTGAACCGTATCGGCCTTTGATCGTTCAAGCTTCCTTATCGCGACAGAACCCCAGCAGCCACCCCATCCCCAGCCGCGCGCTCATGCTGTGGATGCCATTCACAAAACCACCGGGCCCGCTGACCGCGTCGCCGGGCAGGGCCACCAGCAGGGCTCCCGTGGCGGCGATGTAGCCTATGGCCAGGACGCTGCCGCCGGCTAGAATGGCCCAGGGAATCACGCGCCGCGGGTTCTTAATCTCGTCGCCCATCGCGCTGCCGGCTTCAACCCCGCCGAAGGCGAAGAACACGCTCGACCAGAACACGGCATTCCGCAGGGTCAGGTGCGGAATCAGGGTGGCCGCGAGAAACTGAGTCGCCGAGCCAAAACGCAGATAGGAGACCGCGGCCAGCAGGATCAGGACCGTGAGCGGCACAATTCCGCCCAGCGCGGCCACGTTATTGAGCCATTTTCCCGCATCCACGCCGCGAATATTCAGCAGCGTGATCACCGCCAGCCAGCCCACCGCGAAGGCCACATAGTAGCCCGAGCTGCCGGCGAGCGCCTGCGCCCGCGGCCCAAAGGCAAACAGCACCGAGGCCGCGCCAAAGTAAAGCACGCCGGGGAAGAAGGGCAGATTGCTCATCCAGTACGTCCAAGCGGCGATAAACCCGCTGAACTCGCCGAAGGCCTCACGCGTCCACACATAGAGCCCGCCCTCGTCCGGATGCCGCGACGACAGTTCGGCCACACTGGCGGCCAGGGGCACAAAGAAGCAGACGAGGGCCGCCACCCACACGGCCAGGATGCTCGGCCCAGCGGCCGCAGCCATGGCGGTCCAGCGCACGCTCAATCCGCTGACGACGTAGAAGAGCGCCAGATCGCGGAACCCGATACTTCGTTTCAATGCCGGGGAAGGAGCCATGTTCTGCGGAATATATCAAAGGGCCGCCTCCGCATCCAGCAAAAAACCTCCGCGCCTGGCCGTTGAATCCATTTCTTGCGCCGTACAATGCAGGGGAGCCGAAACCGCCTTGGGGGTTGCAAAGAACAAGCGAGGTTAGATTGCGATGCGAAAAGTGGTGGTGCTGGGGGCTGGGCGCGTAGGCAAGGCGATCGCAGCCGATTTGTCGACGGAGCACGAGGTAACCTCCGCGGATATCAACCCGGATGCCCTCGCATCCTTGTCTTCCCGCTATCGGATCAAGACGCGGGTAACCGATCTAGGCGACGCCGGAGAGGTGGGCGCGGTTGTCCGCGGTGCGGATCTGGTAGTCTCCGCCGTGCCCGGGCACATGGGCTTCAAGACGCTTCGCACGGTCATCGAGAACGGGAAGGATGTAGTAGACATCTCCTTCTTTGCCGAGGATGCCTTCGAGCTTGATGAGCTGGCCCGGCGCAACCATGTGACCGCGACGGTCGATTGCGGCCTGGCCCCCGGCAATCCGGACTTCCTGGCCGGGTTCTTCGCCGGCCAGATGCAGATTCGGGATTTCGAGTTCATGGTCGGGGGTCTTCATTTCGGGCGGACGGAACCCCATCAATACCTGCCGACATTCTCGCCCTCCGATGTGTGGGAGGAATATACGCGTCCGGCACGCTACGTGAGAGACGGCAATCTGGTCACCTTGCCGGCGCTGTCGGAGCCGGAGCTGGTGGAGTTCAAGGCAGCCGGGCACTCCCTGGTCCTGGAGGCCTTCAATACGGATGGTCTGCGCTCGCTGATCAGGACCATGGAGGGACGCATTCCCAACATGAAGGAGAAGACCCTTCGCTACCCCGGCCACATTGCCTATATCCAGGAGCTGCAGGCAACCGGCAGGCCCTGGACACCGGACTCCTGGAAGGCGGGCGACGACCAAGACGAGTTCACCATCCTGCGGGTCAACATCGATGGGACGGAGAACGGAGTGGAAAGGAAGATCTCGTACACGCTTTTCGCGGGCTACGACAGCCAAACAGGCATCAGTTCCATGGCCCGCACCACAGGGTATAGCTGCACAGCAGTGGCGCGCTGCGTGCTCGATGGCGCCTATGAGCACGCGGGCATTTCGCCGCCGTCGTATATCGGGGAGGCTCCGGGATGTCTGCGCCGCATCTTCGCGCACCTCCGGGGGCGCGGCATCGTTTTCGAGAGAGACGATGAGGGGTAGGAGGGGCCGGCGGCAGCGATGGTGGATTGCGGTCGCCGCCGGACTGTTTTATGCCGACCAGGCCGGCCGGGTGCCGCGTCCGCTGGAGGTAAAGCCCATGTCCACCGAGATGCCGCGCACGCACTGAAGCAGGTGGTTGGCGATGGAGGGCAGCTTCTGCGCGGTGACGCGGAACGAGGGCCCTGAGACGCTGACCGCGGCCACCGGCTGGCGCTGCGCATCCAGCACCGGCACCGCGATGCAGCGCAACCCTTCTTCCAGCTCTTCGTCGTCCACGGCGTAGCCGCGGCGGCGGGTTTTCTCGAGCTCCACGCGCAGCGCCTCGGGGGTAGCCACCGTGCGGTGGGTGAAGCGCTCGAAGCGGGTGCGGCGCAGCACATCGGCCACACGCTCCTCGGGCAGGAAGGCCAGGATGGCCTTGCCCACCGAGGTGCAATGGACCGGATTGGTGGCGCCGATGCGGGTGATCATGCGCACCGAGCGGGAGGGCTCGATCTTGTCGATATAGATGATGTGCGCGCCTTCGAGAATGCACAGGTGCGCGGTCTCTTCGGTCTCGGCCACCAGCCGGCGCAGGTGAGGCTGGGCGCGGTCGCGCAGATCGTATTGCTCGATGGCGCGGTTGCCGAAGTCGAACAGCCTCAGGCCGAGGCGGAACTTGCCGGCGGTGGTGCGCTCCACCATGCGGTGCCGCTCCAAGACCATCAGGAAGCGGTGCGCGGTGCTCTTGTGCAACTGCAAGGAAGCGGCGACTTGCGCCAGGCCGAGGGGGGTATCGCTCTCCCCGAGCAGATCGAGCACGGCGAATGCCCGGTCGAGGGCCTGAACTTTATAGGTGCCTTGCGGGGGTGTATCTCGCATTATGGTCCTTTATTTCGCAAAGTGAATTCATTTCAAGTTTGCAAGGATTGGTACGCCATGTCAAGTACTGATACGCGATTTCCTGGTGTGGGATTTCGAGGGTGTTTTGACGTGTCGTGGGTCACCGGGGAAGAATGGAAGCGCAATGATTTGGGGGAGAAGAGATCGGACTGGAGGGCGCATGAGGGGCTCGAAGTGGGTTTTTGTTTTGCTGCTGTCGATTTCGGCAGGAGTGGGGGCGCAACAGGCTGCCGCGCCGACGCCGGGCCAGATGAAAAACCCGCCAGCCACCCAGGACAAAGCGCCCCAACTGTCAGAAAAGGATCAGGGCCTGGCCTGCCCGGCGGGAACCGGGACGAACCCGGCGGCCGAGGGCGTGTACAAGGTGGGGGGAGGCGTGAAGCCGCCCCGGCCCACCAACCAGGTGGAGGCAGAGTTCTCAGACGAGGCCCGGAAGATGGCCAAGAAGATGAAGCTGAAGAACTTCTATGCGGTGAGCCTGGTGACTCTGATTGTGGACGCGGAAGGGAATCCACGAAGTGTCTGTGTCCTGAGGCCGGCGGGTTATGGACTGGACGGGCAGGCAGTCAGGGCAGCGGAGCAGTATCGCTTTGAGCCGGCGACGAAAGATGGGACGCCGGTGGCAACGCGCATCTCGGTGGAGGTGAACTTCCGGCTGTATTGATTGCCGCTGATGCGCAACCTATGCCTCGACGACATCTCCCTCGCCGGGCGCCAGGAAGAGGTTGGCTTCGAGGCCGTGCTGGCGGGTGTAGAGGTCGTAGTAGCGTCCGCCGAGGGCGAATAGCTCGGCATGGTTGCCGCGCTCGACAATGCGCCCGTCCTCGACCACCAGGATCTGGTCGGCGCGGCGAATGGTGGACAGGCGGTGGGCGATGACAAAGGTTGTGCGCCCCTGCATGAGTTGATTGAGCCCGGCCTGGATCATGGCCTCGGACTCGGAGTCCAGGGAGCTGGTGGCCTCGTCGAGAATCAGAATCCGGGGCTCGGCCAAGAGTGCGCGGGCGATGGAGAGGCGCTGCCGCTGGCCTCCGGAGAGCTTGACGCCGCGTTCGCCGACGATGGTGTCGTAGGCGTCCGGGAAGCGCTCGGCGAACTCGTCGACGCGGGCCGTGCGGCAGGCAAAGAGAAACTGCTCCTCGGTGGCATCGGGCTTGGAGAACAGGATGTTCTCGCGGATGGAGCCGTCGAAGAGGAAGGAGTCCTGGAGGACCACGCCCAACTGGGAGCGGAAGGTGTTCAGGTCCACGTGGGCCAGGTCAGCATCGTCGACCAGCACGCGGCCGGTGGACGGGGTGTGGAAGGCGCAGAGCAGGCTGATGATGGTGGATTTTCCGGAGCCCGAAGAGCCCACGAGGGCGGTGACGGTTCCCGGCTGCGCCTCGAAGCTGATGCCGTGCAGAACGGGCTTGTCGGGGTCGTAAGCGAATTCGACATTGTCAAAGCGCACCGTGCCGTGGATGGGGGGCATCGCAATGGTGCGGCCTGGGCTCTGGTTCTCTTCCAATTCGGCCATGAGTTCGTTGGTGCGGTCGAGGCCGGCAAAGGCCTCGGTCAACTGCGTGCCGATGGCGACGATCTGAAAGATCGGCGCGGTCATGAAGACCAGGAACATGTTGTAGCTCAGGTAGTCGCCGAAGGTCCAGCGATGGGCCATGATCAAATGCCCGCCCATGCTCATCACAATCGCCGTCAGCAAGCCCACCGCGGTCGTAGCGGTGGCGGAGAGAGCGCTGGTCATGGTCAGGGACTTCATGACATTGTCGAGCAAGCGGCCAACGCCCTCGGCGAAGACACCCGCCTCGCGATCTTCGGCGTGGTATCCCTTGATGACGCGGACGCCGCCCAGCGATTCGGTCAGCCGGCCGGTGACTTCGGCGTTGATCTTGCCGCGTTCGCGAAAGATGGGGCGGATGACCCTGAAGGCGTATTGCAGGACGAAGACGAAGGCGCCCATCACGGCGAAGGCGGTCAAGGTGACCGCCGCGCTGAGGTGCAGCAGATAGATAAATGCCAGAATGGCCGTGAATAGCCCGCCTACGAACTCGACCAGCCCGGTGCCGACCAGGTTGCGCACGCCTTCGACGTCGGTCATGATGCGGGCGACCAAGGTTCCGGTCCGGTTTTCGTCGTAGTAGCTGACGGCGAGCAGCCCGACGTGGCGCTGGACCTGGCGGCGCATCTCGGCAATCAACCGCTGGCCGGCCTTGGAGAGCAACTGGGTCAAGGCAAAGGAGGAGATCGCCTGCACCACCATGGCGGTGAAAACGACGGCGATGATTCCCGGCAAGAGCTCTGGGTGCGGGTGCTCCTGATTGAGCACTTTATCCATGAAGGGCTTGGAAATGTAGGGCATGACCAGGAGAGCGACGCGATTGACGACCATCAGGGCCATGCCGGCCAAGAGCAGCGGCAGCCGCGGCACCACGAGCGCCTTGATCTGCGGCCAGAGCTTTTTGAGATTGGGTTTGCGCTTGGGCAGGTCAGCCTGCCCGGCGCGCGCTGCGCCGCCGCGCGGAGACCGCTCAGTGCGCGAACCGCCCATGCCCATTGTTGGACCGCGCATGGCGCCCATGGGTTAGACCTTCCCCGAACGGCGCGCGCTGATGAACGACCGCACGCACAGAATCACGTAAATGAGCATCAGGCCGGCGAGCGTGGCCTTGGAAGCCAGGGCAGCCTGGTCCGGCTCGATGCCCAGCGAGGCGGCATGAAGATAGCCGCGCACAGCCTCGGCTGCGCCGCCGAGAAAGCCCAGCAGGCCGATGGTGACGTTGACGTGCATGAACAGCTTGCGCCGGCTCTCGCTGGGACTGATGGCCAACAGGCCTCCAATGCCCAACGCAATGCCGATCCACGTGGGAATGAGCGCGGTGGGATGCACGCTGCCGGTGGCCACAAAGCCGAACAGCCCCAGGGCAATCAGCAGGACCGCAAAAACCAATGTCACTTTCGCCATCGAAGACCTCTCGGGGGGTGAAACCAATCTGAGTCTACCTGAATGGATGCGGGCGGGCGGGGGCCGATTCAGAACCCTGTTCGAGGGGGCGATTCAAGACCTTAACCAGGCGAGCGCCGCGGCGGCTGCCTGCTGGGGAGTTTCACCGGCGGCCAGGTGGAGCACGTTGGCTTCCTGGGGCGGTTCCAGGGTCGCCAGTTGGCTGCCCAGCAGGTTGGGATTCATATAGTGGCCGGTGCGGCGGGCGAGGCGCTGCTCGATCAACGCCTGCGGCGGGTCGAGCCACACAAAGCGCAAGCCTTCGATGCCCGCCGTGAGACGCTCGCGATAGCTCTGCTTGAGCGCCGAGCAGGTGAGGATGCCGCTGCGGCCCTCGACCGCCCAACCGGCGAGGACGTCATGCAGCGCGTCCAGCCAGGGCAGGCGGTCCTGGTCGGTGAGGGCAATTCCGGCGGCCATTTTGGCTTTGTTGGCCTGGGGGTGGTAGTCGTCCCCCTCGGCAAAGGCCCAGCCTGTGCGCTCCACCAGTTGCGCCGCCAGAGTGGACTTGCCCGAGCCGCTGACTCCCATCACCACGACGATCAAGCGCTCAGCTCCCCATCCGGTCGCGAACGTCCGCCGCGAGCTGATCCGCGGTCCAGTCGTTGCCGGGATAAAAGCGCACCACCTTGCCGTCGGGGCCGATGAGCGTGGTGGAAAGGGTGTGGGTGATGGAGGTATCCGCGTTGGTGGTGATGCCGAGGTTAAAGAACTTGGCCATCTCGGCCAGCACGGGCTTTTCGGGCACGGCAAAATCCCAATGGGCAAAGGCATTGCTGGCGTCGCTGCCGATGTACTGGACGCCATAGGCCCGGAGCCGCTGCGGCGTGTCGTGGTCGGGGTCGAAGCTGACGCACAGGAGGTGCGTGCCGGAGAGCGCGGGCCTGGCCGCCAGTTGCTTCTGGAGCGCGGCGAAGTTGCGGGTCACGCGGGGGCAGAAATCGGGCGACGGGCAGCGGGTGTAAATGAAGGTGACGAGCAGCGCCTGGCCCTTGAACTGGCCCAGATGAATGGGCCGCCCGTCCTGGTTGCGCAGCTTGAAGTCCGGCACCGCGTCGCCCGGAGTGGGCACGTGGTACGCGACCGTGGGGCGGTAATCGGGCTTGGCCTGGGCCACCACGACGATGTGGTCCAGCAGAATGTCGGCGTCAGGGTCCTGGGACACCAGCACGTCGGCGGTGATCACGTCGCCCGGATGCAATTCGCTCAGGATGCCCGGGTCCTTCAGCTTGTAGGGCATGGTCATGGCCTCCATGAAGCCGGCAATGGCCTCATGGTTGAGGGTGACTTCGCCCTTGGCGGAGTCGGTGGAGACCACCTTGCCGCGCAGTTTGTAGACCTTGAAGTTCTGGCTAGAGCCCGGCTGCGAGGGAGTTTTCTGGCTGGAGTGGCAACCGGCCAGAAGGGCAATCACGAGCAGAGAGGAGGCAAGCAATCGACGAATCACAGGCTCAGTGTACAACCGCCGGTGGCTCTACGCGCGCACCGGCCTGACGCCTGGGGAGCAACGCGCCCAGGCAGACTCTACCCCGGCTATCGCCGCGACTTTCGTGGCATTTCTTCCCTTCTCTGTGCGAAGCAAGAGAATATCGAGTAGAAATGGGTATGCTTCGCAAGTTGCCTTTCGCTGCGCCCATCTTCTTTCTGCTCTCGATTCCTCCCTGTGGATTTGCCGGCCAGGATGCGCCGAAGAAGGCCGATCCGGCGCCCGACTACTCCAAGGAATCCTCCATCATCCTGAGCGAGCAGACCCCTCTGCGCTTCTCAGCCGACGGATCCTCGGTGCGCACCCAGACCACCAGCGTGAAGATGCTCTCGGAGGCCGGGGTGAAGGAATGGGGCGTGCTCGGCGCCGCCTACGCCTCTGAAAATGAGCACCTCGATGTGCACTACGTGAGGGTACACAAAGCCGATGGCGCGACCGTGGTGACCCCGGCGGCCAATGTGCTCGACCTGCCCTCCGGTGTCACCCGCGAAGCGCCCATGTACAGCGACCTGAAGCAGAAGCAGATTCCCGTCAAGGCGCTGGGCGTGGGCGACACGCTGGAGTATGAGCTCGCTTTCGTGGAAGACAAGCCGCTGGTGCCCGGCCAATTCTGGTACTCCTTCAACTTCACCCGCAACGCGGTGGTTCTCAAAGAAGCGATCGAGGTGCGCGTCCCCCGCGACAAGCTACCCAAGATCGCCAACGCCGGCCTCAAACCCGTTGTGACCGACGATGGGGCGGAGCGCGTTTACACCTGGACGACTTCCAATGCCGAGCCCACCAAACCCGCCGGAACCGGCGACGAATCGGAAAAGCAGGAGCAGCCGGACGTCCAGTTCAGCACCTTTCAAAGCTGGCGGCAGGTGGGTGAGTGGTACGACAAGCTGGCCCAGTCGCAGGCCGCGGTCACGCCTGAAATCCAGGCCAGGGCCGATGCGCTGGTCAAGGGCATTGCTCCCGGCCCCGCCCGCATTCAGGCCATTTACGACTTCGTATCCAGCCACATCCGCTACATTGGCCTCTCCTTCGGCATCGGACGCTATCAGCCGCACACGGCAACCGATGTGCTCGAAAACGAGTACGGCGATTGCAAGGACAAGCACACCCTGCTGGCCGCGCTGCTCAAGGCCGAGGGCCTGGCCGCGCTCAAGAGCGCCGCCGAAGGCTCGACCGACCCCGCAATGCTCTCCTCGATTGCCGCCACGCTGGCCGACGCGGGCAAGGCGCTCGATGTGGCCCAGCACGCGGCGCAGCGGGCCCTGACGCTCATTGAAAACGAGACAGCAAATTTCTCTCTGGACGCCATCACCAACCCGCAGATGCGGAAGATGACCGACCTGGCGCAAATCTGGGACCGCATGAGCTGGGTTGCTTTCAAAGCCGGCGACCTGGCGGTGGCGGAGAAGTACGCGCTGGCGGCCTGGACACTTGCCCAGGAGCCAGCAGCAGGCGACCACCTGGGGCAGATTTACGAGAAGCAAGGCAAGCTCACGCAGGCCCTCGACGTCTACAAGATGGCACGGGCGCGCGCCTACCCGCCGGTGCCAGGGCTCGAAGAGCGCGATAATGCCCTGCGCAAGCGCGTCGGCTCGTCCGCCTCGAATGCCGACAACGGCGTGGATCGCCTGCAGAAGATGCGCATCGTCCATCTGCCGCGCCTCAAGCCGCTATCGGCTTCCGCGGACTTTCTGGTTCTGTTTGCCGGCGGCAAGGTGAGCGAGGTGAAAATGCTCGGCGGCGACCAGAATCTCGAACCCTACGGGAGCCTCTTGAAGCAGGCCAGGTTCACCGCTCCCTTCCCAGACCAGGGACCCGAGCGGGTGGTGCGCCAGGGCGTGCTCTCCTGCTCGGCCTACGATCCGGACTGTATGTTCCTGATGATGCTGCCGGCCGACGCCAGCACCTACTCCCGCTCACCCGATCCCATCCATTCAGGAGAGATCAAGGTCATTCACGTGCAGCCCTGAGAGCTCAAGCCGGAGCGCCGGTGTCCACGAAACGTATTCACTTTTGCCGGGGTGCTGGATCGCCTGGTGCGGGGTTGGCGCTGGCCCGGCCAGGCGGCGTATAACCCTGGAATGGGGGCCTGGGCGGCAAGCGAGTTCGATGCGTGGCTCCGCGAGGGCGGCCTGGTGGTCACGGCCAGCGACCGTGCGGCGCGCGTTCTGGTCGCCGCATTCCATCGCGCCCGCCAGGCCGAGGGTTTGACCGCATGGCCTGCTCCCAACATCCTCGACTGGAACAACTTCGTCCGGACCGCCTGGCTGGAACGGGCTTCAGCCGACGCCCGGCTGCTGCTCAATTCCGCCCAGGAAACCGCTCTGTGGGTCGATATCGCGGCGGAAGACCGTTCGCTGGCCACACTGCTCGAGGGGCCGCGCCATCGGCTGGCCGCGCTGGCCATGCAGGCGCACGAACTGCTCTGCTCCCATGCTCCGCGCTTTCTTCAGAGCTCGGCGCGGCGCAGTTGGCAGCAGGACCCAGAGGCCTTCAGCCGTTGGCTGAGCGCTTTTGACGAAGCCTGCCGCGCGGGCAGCCTGCTCAGCCCCAGCCGCCTGCCGCTCGAATTGATTCCGCTGCTGAACGCCGATGCGGCGGAGCGCCCGCCACTGCTTCTGGCCGGATTTGACCGCATCCTCCCAGTGCAGCGCAGCGTCTTCGACGCCTGGGGCACATCGCGGGAAGCGGCTCTCGGCAACCCAGCCGCGGACGTCCACTTCCACGCCGCCGCCGACACCGGGGCCGAACTGACGGCCTGCGCTCTCTGGTGCGGGCGTCAACTGGCCGCCAACCCGGATGCACGCCTGCTGGTCGTGGCGCAGGCCGCCAGCGCGCGGCGCGGCGAGATTGAACGCGCTTTTCTCCGGCTGGGGGGCTCCGATCACGGGGGCTCCAATTCTGGCCCGCTCTTCGAGTTTTCGCTGGGGGTACCGCTGCGCCAGGTTGCATTGGCGCGGGCTGCGCACCTGGCGCTGCGCTGGCTCTCCGACCCGCTCCAGGAGCAGGAACTGGACTGGCTGCTTTCGACCGACCACCTGGCAGCCGACGCGCGGGAGTCCGCGGGGCTGGAGGCGTTCATGCGTACGCTGCGCCGCCGCGGGCAGCAGCGGACGCACTGGACGCTGGGGGCTTTCATCGGCCAGCGCACGGGGTCCAACCCGCTGCCTGCGTCGTGGGTGGAGCGGATGGTCCAGGCGCAACGCGGCCTGCAAGAACGCGCGCGCCGCCCGCAAAGCCCGCTGGAATGGGCGGAGTTGGTTCCGCGCCTGCTGGGCGAGATTCATTTCGCCAGCTCCCGTCCGCTTCAGAGCGCCGAGTTCCAGGCCGTTCGGCGCTGGAGCCAGGCGGTCGAGGCCGTGGGCTCTCTGGGTTTCGATGGCCGCCGCATGGCCTGGGCGGACTTTCTGGCGCAACTGGGGCGCGGCCTGGACGAGACCCTGTTTGCCCCCGAGTCGCGCCAGGCGCCCATCCAGATCGCCGGTCCCGCGGAGTCGGCGGGGCTGGGGGCCGATGCGGTCTGGTTTCTGGGCGCGGATGAGGACACCTGGCCTGCGGGCGGCTCGACCCATCCGCTGCTGCCGGTGGAGGTTCAGCGGGAAGCCGGAATGCCTCACGCCACGGCGCTGCTGGACTGGGAGCTGGCCCGCTCGATCACCAACCGTCTGCTGGCCTCGGCCCCGGAGGCGCACTTCAGCTTTGCCCGGCAGAACGAGGCCGCTGAGGCCGGGCCGTCGCGCCTGATTGTGCAACTGGCCGGCGCTCCCACGGCGCTGCCGCCGGAGTTGGCCGCAGAGCGCATTGAGCAGCCGATGACGGTCCGCTTTGAGGATTTCAGCCGCATTCCCTTCCCGCCGGGCAAGGCTCCGGGCGGCTCCAGCGTTTTGACCGCGCAGTCGCAGTGCGCTTTCAAGGCCTTTGCCACGGCGCGGCTGGCGGCGCAGGGCTGGGAGGCGGCGGAGGCCGGGCTGACCGCCTCGGAGCGCGGCAGCCTGCTTCACTCCGTGCTGCACGCCGTCTGGGCAGGGAAACCGGAGGGCATTCGCTCGCAGCATGAATTGCTGAATCTCGACGACCGGCAGGGCTTTGTTGCGGGCCACGTTCATCGCGCCCTGGAGCGGGAGCTGCGGCCACACCTCTGCGAGCGCATGCCCCGCCGCTATCTCGAGCTTGAAGAGCAGCGGCTGACCCGGCTGGTGAGCGAGTGGCTCGGCTTCGAGGCGACTCGCGTGGCGTTCGAGGTGGCGGCCACCGAGGTCCAGCGCTCCATCTCCGTTGCCGGGCTCATCCTCGATCTGCGCCTGGACCGCATCGACCGGCTCAGCGACGGCTCGGAACTGGTGATCGACTACAAGTCCGGCGATGTGTCTCCCACGTCCTGGGATCTTCCCCGCCCCGACGACGTGCAATTGCCGCTCTATGCGGGATTTGCCCTCGACGAAGGAGAAGAGCTGGGGGGGCTGGTCTTCGCGAAGGTGCGGCCCGGCGACCTTTCCTTTGCAGGCAATGTGGCCGACGCCCGCGGCACGCTGCTCGGGAACCTGCCGGCCTCGAGCAGCCTAGTAAGGGACCCCTTCACCGTCGAAAAGCTGCTCGACTGGCGCGATTCGATCGAGCAGTTGGCCCGGGATTTTCTCAGCGGAAAGGCCGAAGTGGACCCGCGCGACTATCCCAGGACCTGCGAACGTTGCGGCCTGCAATCGCTGTGCCGCATTCAGGAACATCGCGCCGCCCTCGAAGCCGAGGACGATGATGGGGAGGGCGGCAATGATTAGCCCCGCCGCCAAGCCCGCGCCCCCGGACCAGTTTGAGCGGGAGCGCGCTCTCGACCCCGGCCAGTCGATCCTGGTGCAAGCCCCGGCCGGCTCGGGCAAGACCGACCTGCTGACGCGGCGTTTTCTTCGCCTGCTGGCCGAGGTCGAGGAGCCGGGCCAGGTGGTGGCCATTACTTTCACCATTGCCGCCGCCGCCGAGATGCGCCATCGCATTCTCGCGGAACTCGAAAAAGCCGCGGCCAGCGATCCGGCTGCTGCGACGGACGAGTTCTCAATGGACGCCCTGGCTCGGCGCGCCCTCGCGCACTCCAGCCGGCTGGGCTGGAAGCTGCTCGACCTGCCTGCGCAGCTTCGCATTTCGACCATCGATTCCTTTTGCCGCGACCTGGCGCTGCAGCAGCCGCTGCTTTCCGGGCTGGGGGGCGGGTTGGACATCGCCGCCCAGCCCGAGCCGCTCTATCGCCGCGCGGCCCGCGAAACGCTGAGGAAGATCGACCGCACCGGGACTGGGCTCGGCGCGGCCATCGAGGAGCTGCTGCTGTGGCGCGACAACGGCTGGCAGGAGATGGAAGACCTGCTGGTGGAAATGCTCAAGAGCCGCGACCGCTGGATGCACGGCTTTGTTCTAGAGCGGGAGCCCGATTGGGACGCGGTGCGGGAGCGGCTGGAGCGGCCTTTCGCGCACGCTGTCCGCGAGGCGCTCTGCGAGATAAGCGGGCTTCTGGATCAGGCGCCCGGCGCGCGCGAGGAAGCCTTGGAGTTGGCGCGGTTTGCCTGTGAAGAGCCAGGCGCAAATTCGCCTCAGGCGTTGGCAGGATGTGTCGAAATCCCCTCCGCTCCGTTCCCAGACGGGCTGGAGTCGGCTCGCGATGTCTTTTCTTCGCTCTCCGGATTCTTGCAAACCCTAAAGGGAGCCTGGAGATCGGAAAAGGGCCTGAGAACGCCGGAGGGATTTCCGGCCACGCCCCGTGGGCGCGCGGGTAAAGCCCGGTTGGCCTCGCTGATCGCCGCGCTGGCCGCCGTCCCCGGACTGGAGACGGCGCTCGCCGCCATTCGCAGTCTGCCACCGGCCGGCTACGACGAGGAGGAATGGAAGATTGTGCAGTCCTGCTTCATGCTGCTGCGCCACGCCGCCGGGGAGCTGCAAATCGCCTTTGCCGAAGAGGCGGCGGTGGACTTCATCGAGGTGGCGCAGGTGGCGCAGCGCGTGCTCCAAGGCGAAGACGGGCTACCCACGGACGCCGCCCTGGCAGTCTCGGACGGCATTCGCCACCTGCTGGTGGACGAGTTTCAGGACACCAGCCGCCGCCAGCACCAGTTGCTGGCGAAGCTCATCGCCGCCTGGCCCGAGCCGACCGGGCGCACCTGCTTTCTGGTCGGCGACCCCATGCAATCCATCTACTTTTTCCGCGACGCCGACGCCGAACTCTTTCCGCGGGTGAAGGCGCTGGGGCTGGAGATTCCGGAGAACGAGCCGCTGCGGTTGGACTTTGTTCCCCTCACGGCCAACTTCCGCACCGCGCCGCCGCTGGTGGAATGGCTGAATGGAGCATTCGCCCGCATCTTCGCCGACGACGACGGCAGCGGCGTCACCTTCTCCGCCGCCCAGCCGGCCAGGGAAGCGGCCGCTCGTCCCGCCGCGCCCTTTGCCCTGCATCTGGACTTCGTTCCCCAGGCCCGGCGCGGCAGGAACTTCGACCCCGAGGCGCTGCGCGAGAGGGAGGCAGCGCACGAAGCGCAGATGAGCGAAATCGTTGCCCTGATTCAGCAATACGGGGATCGCGTCAGACAGGCCAGGGAGAGCGGTGGAAAATTCCGGGTCGCCGTGCTGGGCCGCGCCCGCGCCGCTCTTGCGCCTGTCGCCCAGGCCTTGCGCGAGGCCGGCATTCCTTTCCGCGCCGTGGATCTTGAGAAGCTCTCGGCCCGCCCGGAAGTGCTGGATGCGCTGGCCCTGGCGCGCGCCCTGCTGAATCCGCAGGATCGCGTCGCCTGGCTGGGCGTGCTGCGCGCCCCCTGGTGCGGCCTTTCGCTGGACGACCTCTACACAGTGGCCGGCGGCGACCTGGAGCAGCTCACGCGCCCGGCGCCCGAGCTGCTGGCCGAGCGGCTTCCGCTGGTGAGCGATGCCGGGCGGCCCGGCGCCGGCCGCGTGCTGCAGGCGCTCGGCGCGGCCCAGGCGCTCGGCTGCAGCCAGCCGACCGCGTCACTCGGAACCTGGCTGGAGCGGGTGTGGCTGCTGCTGGGGGGCGAGGACTGCGTGGACGCAACCGCGCGGGCCAACCTCAACCTGCTGTGGAGCTGTTTGGACCGGCTGCCCGGCGGGCCAGAAGATTTGTTGGGCCCGGCGCTGGACGCGGCCCTGGACAAGCTCACCGCCCTGCCCGACCCGGAGACCGCGAGCGACTGCGGCGTGCAGTTGATGACCATCCACAAGTCAAAGGGGCTGGAGTTCGAGGTGGTCATCGTCCCCGAGCTGCAGGCGCGCGGCGGCAACGGAGGACGCAGAATGCTCTCCTGGCTGGAACGCGGCCTGGCAGAGCCGGACGCTTCCGGTGAAATCACCGAGTTCCTGATTGCGCCCTTTCAGCGCAAAGGGGAAGATCGGGGCAAGGCCAAGGAGTGGGTGGATCGCGTGTATCGCGAGCGCGAATCGCAGGAAACCCGGCGCATTCTTTACGTCGCCTCGACCCGCGCCCGCGAAGAGCTTCACCTGTTCGCCCGCCCTCAGTGCAAAGAGGAGGCCGACGGGACCTTAAATTTGGTGGTGTCCACGGCGGGCCTGCTGGCCACCGCCTGGCCCGCACTCGAAGGCGAGGTTCGCAGCCGTTTCGAAGAGTGGAAGGCAGCCCGAGTCGTCACTCTGACGGAAGATGAGCGGGAGGGCGCGCCGGAGGAAGAACAGGTCGTCGCGTCCCTTGCCGCCGAGGGCCAAAGCAACCTGCTGGCGATGCCTTCCGCGGCGAAGCCGACGCTGCTGCGCCGCCTGCCGCCCGATTACCGGAGCGCGATGGACTCGGTCGCAGTCCAAGGCGCGCCAGGGCCGGCTTCGCGCTTGCAAGTGGTTCGCGCGCAGCTTGTCGAAGGGGATCGCGCTTCCGGGACCTGGGAAAGCACCTTCTACCCCCGCCACGAAGGCGGCCCGCTCTCCCGCGCTCTGGGCACAGCGGTCCACGCGCTGCTCGAAGAGCTGGCCCGGTTGCGCAGCGGGCTCGATGAGGCCGCCGCCCGCGCCGAAATTCAGAACTTTGTGCCGCGCATCGCAGCCCAGGCGCGCGCCGTGGGGATAGACCCGGCGCAGGCCGCGCAGGTGGCCGCCCAGGCGCTCGAACTGGCGCTGGGGGCCTCTCGCGACCCCATTGGAGCGTGGATTCTGTCGCCCCACCCGCAGGCGGCAAGCGAAGCCGGCTGGACGGGCGTTGTGGGCGGCAGCCTGCGCACGGTTCGGGTGGACCGCGTCTTCCGGGCGGGTGCGGTTCCCGGGGCTGAAGGCCAGGATTACTGGTGGATCGTGGACTACAAGACCGCCCATGGCGACAACCTCGATCCGGGAGCGGCTTTGCCCCAACTGCGCGCGCTGTTTGCTCCCCAGGTGGAGGCGTATGCCCGCATCCTGCGCAACCTACACGGCAAGGAGGCGCCGATCCGCGCCGGCCTGTATTACCCGCGCATGCTGCGGCTCGATTGGTGGGAGATGTAGGGTACTTCGGGCTTCGAGCTCTTACGGCAGAGGGTGCTGGGGTAGCGGAGTCTTCAAAAAGGGTATCCTGGCGGCGTCCAGGCCATCAGGACCCGTGCGTGGGCCGGGAGGCCCACGCGACAGCCGACCGGGAGGTCGGCGCTACCCATTTGTCGCCGTTGTTCATTTGTCTGCTGTCGCCGTTGTTCATTTGTCGGCGCTACTCATTTGCGGATAAGCTCTCAGGCCATGGCGTGTGGGTCGCGGCCGCCGGTGACGCTCTTGTGGTGGCGCACGTCGGCGCCCTGCACCCAGAAAATCACGTCCTCGGCAATGTTGGTGGCGTGGTCGGCAACGCGTTCCAGGCTGCGGCAGATCATCAGCGCGTTCAAGGCCTGGGGCGCCAGGTGGCTCTGCTCGGCCATGACCCCGGTCAGGGTCTTGTAGGCGGCGCGGTTCATGGCGTCCACGGCATCGTCCATGCTGAGCACGCTGCGAGCGGTCTCGGCGTCGGCCTCGATGAAGGCCTGGAGGCTCTTGCGCACCATCTCGGAGGCCAGCGAGGCCATCCTGGGAATATCGACGGGCAGGTCGGCGGTGGCCATCTGCTCCATATTGCGCACCCGGTCGCTGATGCTCTTTGCCGAGTCGCCCACCCGTTCCAGGTCGGCGTTGATTTTGATGACGCTGAGGATGAAGCGGAGATCGATGGCCATGGGCTGCTCCATGGCGAGCAGGTCAAGGGCGGCCTGGTCGATGTCGCGCTCCAGCCGGTTGATGGCGACCTCGCTGCGGCTGACCAGGTCGCAGATGGAGAGGTCGCGGACGCGGTAGGCCTCGATGGCGCGCTGGATGGCCTGCTCGGCAAGACCCGCCATGACCAGCAGTTGCTCTTTCAACTCGTCGAGGCTTTGCTGAAACCGTATGCGGGTCATCCGAACCTGCCTGTGATGTAGTCCTCTGTGCGCTTGTCGCTGGGGTTGGTGAAGATTTTGTGGGTGGAGTCGAACTCCACCATCCGGCCGTTCAAGAAGAAGCCCGTTTTTTCGGCGACGCGGGCTGCCTGCTGCATGTTGTGGGTCACAATCACGATAGTGTACTGCGATTTCAACTGGAAGATCAGGTCTTCAATCTTGGAAGTGGAAACCGGGTCCAGGGCCGAGGCCGGCTCGTCCATCAGCAGGACTTCGGGATCGACGGCGAGGGCGCGGGCGATGCACAGCCGCTGCTGCTGGCCGCCGGAGAGCGAGGCGCCGGATTTCTTTTTCAGATCGTCCTTGACCTCGTCCCACAGGGCGGAGTTCTTGAGCGAGCGCTCGACAATCTCGTCGAGCACGCGCCGGTTGCTGTAGCCATTGAGCTTGAGTCCGGCCGCCACGTTGTCGTAGATGGACATGGTGGGAAAGGGATTGGGCCGCTGAAAGACCATGCCCACGCGGCGGCGAATCTCGACGGGCTTGGCGTCGGCATAAATGTCGAGCCCGCCGATGAGCACCGTGCCGGTGACGCGCGCGACGGGGTTGGTTTCGTGCATGCGATTGATGCAGCGGACAAAGGTGCTTTTGCCGCAGCCGGAGGGGCCGATCAACGCCGTTGCGTGGTTGGCGGGAATGTTCAGGTTGATGTCCTGCAGCGTGTGATTGGTACCGTACCACGCGTTCAGGTTGGTTACCTCGATGCCGACGCCCACTTAACTTGCCCCTTTCAAAACGCCGCGGCCGGTCACATAGCGGACCAGCGAAACCGCAAGCACGATCAACACGATCAAGACCAGGGCCCCGGCCCACGCCAGCCGGTGCCATTCGTCGTAGGGGGAGAGGGCGTAGACGTAAATCTGCAAGGGGAGCGCGGCGATGGGCTCACTGAGCTTCGCGCTCCAGCCCACGTTGCCGAAGGCGGTAAAAATCAGGGGCGCGGTTTCGCCGGCGACGCGCGCGAAGGCCAACATGCAGCCGGTGATGATGCCGGGGGAGGCGGTCCTGACGGTAATGGCGAGCACGGAACGCCAGTTGGGGACGCCCAGGGCCAGGGCGGCCTCGCGGACCGCGTTGGGCACCATCAGCAACATCTCCTCGGTGGTGCGGCAGACCGTGGGGATCATCATGATGCCCAGCGCCACGCCGCCGGAGAAGGCCGAAAAGTGGCCTTGGGGCACGACGACCAGGGAGTAAATGGCAATTCCCATGACAATCGACGGAACGCCATTGAGCACGTCGGCGGTAAAGCGGACCGCATTGGCGAGCTTGGTTCCGCGCCCGAACTCGGCCAGGAAGATGCCGCCGGCGATGCCCACCGGAATGCCGATCAGGCTTCCCACGGCGAGCAGGATGGCGGACCCGACGATGGCGTTGGCCATGCCTCCGCCTTCCTCGCCGACGGGAGCGGGGTTGTGGGTGAAGAAGGCCGGATTGAGGGAACTGGCGCCGCGATAGACGAGGTAGACGAAGACCGCGACGAGGGGGGCCACGACCAGCACCGTGGAGAGCACCGCCAAGCCGGTGGCCGCGCCGTCGGTGAGGGTCCGTATTCGCGCTCGCAAATTGGAATCGTTCTTCAGCTTGTCTTCTCCTGCCCCATCGCTTTGTCAGCTTTTCTCTGGAGGCCGCGGTTCAACGCGCCTGCGAAGGCACTCCGCGGGTAACGGCCCACACCAGCACTTGCGCCAGGGCATTGACGATAATGGTGACGATAAACAGGGCCAGTCCAAGCTCCATGAGCGCGCTCAGGTGCAAATCGCCCGCCGCCTCGGCGAACTGATTGGCAATGGCCGAGGCCATGGTATTGCCATTGGAGAGCAGCGAGCGTTGAATGTCGAGGCTGTTGCCGATGACCATGGTGACGGCCATGGTCTCGCCGAGGGCGCGGCCCAGGCCCAGGATGACGGCGCCCACAATGCCGATGCGCGCATTGCGCAGCACGCCCATGCGGATCATCTCCCAGCGGGTAGCGCCGAGGGCCAGCACCGCCTCGCGCTGAGAATGCGGAACGGCGGTCATCACTTCGCGGGTGAGCGAGGAGATGATGGGCAAAATCATGATGGCCAGGATGACGCCGGCGGTAAGAAAGCCCAGGCCGGTGGGATTGTCGTCGCCGAAAAAGCCGGTCCAGCCGAGGGACTTGATGAGCAGGGGATTGACGTGCTCGCGGAGCAGGGGGACCAGCACAAAGACCGCCCAGAGCCCGTAAATGACGCTGGGAATGGCGGCCAGCAGCTCGGTAAGGAAGGCCAGCGGGGCGCGCAATCCGCGGGGGCACATCTCGGTCAAGAAGACGGCGACGCCGATGGCCAGCGGAACCGCCATGAGCAGGGCCAGGAACGACGAAACCAGGGTTCCGTAGAGGAAGGGCAAGGCGCTGAAATGCCCGTTCACCGGATCCCAGTAGATCCGTTGGTGGGTGTAGGTATCGATGTACGCCTTGTAGAAGAAGTCGAGGCCGAACTGGCCCCAGGCCAGCTTCGACCGGATCACCAATTCGGAGGCAATCAGGACCACGATGCCGAAGATGCTGAGCGCGCAGAGCACCATGAGCCAATGGAATCCGCGGTCGGCCATCGCGGAGTTGCCGCGCGCGAGCAGAAAGGTTCTGACCGCCGAAACCTTCAGCGGAGCCGCCACCGCCTGGCCGTGGCCCTCGGGGGGGGCCGCTTCCGGCAGGAGCTGAACTTGGGAGATGCGAATTTCGGGCACGTCTGCAATCACCTAAATCAGGCTACCGGGCCAAGATGAACAGGAGGTTACAATGCTGCTAAATCAAGCGCATACAACGACAATTTCCTCCCCTCCATGACGCTGGACCCGCTCTTCTCCCTCTCCTCAAGATTCCGCGCGAAGGAGGTTTCCCGGCCTCATGGCGCGATTCAAGGCGGAAACTATCCCCCATTTGGCTTTCAGTTTCCCTTAAAGCGATGACCTCTCACTTCTCGGGCAAGCTGAGTAGAGCCTGAGCAAAGGTGGGGGCAGGCTTCTCATCGTATGCTGCGACATTCATGCGGGACTGGAACCAGGGATACGCGGGGCTCGGACCCAGTTCTTGGTAGTGCTTATCGAAATATGCCTCTACATCTTCGCCGGTGGGAACGGGGTTCGGCGCATTGGCAAGCACGCCGCGGCAGAGCGGGATCATCGTATCGACGATGCTCGGATCCACCTCCCGCCAATATGCGAGCGAGATGCGATCGGCTCCGTACTCTACCTGGTAATGACTGGCATTGAACGATACGCTTCGGCAGGCCTGCCACCAATGACCTAGCTCGTGAATGAAAATCCAGCCATGGGCAATTCGCTCGAACGTGGTGCGAACCTCCGTTTCCGAAGCCCCGGGACGGGCAAGCCGAGCGATGAATGCTTTTTCGTCAGGATTCAGCAAGGTCCAATCGGAGGTCCGAATGATATTCGTTTTCTCGTCGTACTGTCCGAAAGATGGAATGTCTTCGACCAGAATGGTGGGAACGGGAATGGGGCAACTGAATCCATCCACGCGAATGCGGGCGACGAACGCGTCGCGCACGGCCGTCGCCTTGGCCAAGGTGACGGCCTGCTCGGCGCTGTGGGGCTCTGTCGATTTGGTTTGACCGGAGGCGTGTACCGACACGGCGCCTAGCACGCCTATTGTGAGGGCAACAGGCAATACCAGGCTGTGAAAGCAGCAAAGAGCGGATCGGAGTCCAGCGCGAATCTGGAAAGAAGAACGGGGAGTTGCGGCGTCGACCTTCATGGAAAGCATAGGGATGTCCTTTCTGCGATCGGCTTGGAGGAACTGGGGTGAGTCGGTTCTATATCTTGTTTCTCTGGAGATGTCAGCGAGGTGCGGGAGCGTCCGATTTCGGCGACTGGGTAGCAATCGGACGCATGCTGAACAGTGAGAACGACAGTATACATGCGAAAGCACTGCGTACGAGGGATGAACGAGTCAGGTAGAGTCAGGTATAGTTTCACGCGATGAGCATTGTCCTACTAAGAAGCTGGAAACCCCAAGCTGGAAACCTCAAGGCTGGTCCCATGCGCGCTGTTTTCGCTGTTTTCGCACTCGCCCTCTCTTGCCTGGCGCTGCCCGCCCAGAATACTCCCCCGGCAGTATCCAAACCCGACCCGGCCCACCGCGACTGGCATGGCTCCTGGATCACGCATCCGACGGCGCCGCTGCGGGAGCCCGTGGTGCTGCACTTCCGGCGCACGCTTGACCTGCTCGCGGCGCCGGCCAGCTATCCGGTCCGGGTGAGCGCCGACAACCGCTTCATCCTCTACGTCAACGGCCATCGGGCAGGCGACGGCCCGGCGCGCGGCGACCTGACCCACTGGCGCTACGAGCGCTTTGACCTGGCCCCGCTGCTGAAGCCCGGCCCGAACCTCATCGCCGCCACGGTGTGGAACTTTGGCGTCTACGCGCCCATCGCCCAGATGACGGACCGCACCGCATTTCTGCTGGAAAGCGAAGAGACGGGCGCGGCCTCCATCAGCACCCCGGCGGGCTGGCAGGTGGAGGTTGAGCCGGGTCAGCGCCCGCTGCCGCGGGCGCCCAACGGCTTCATGGAGTACATGGCTTCCGGCCCCGGAGAGGAACTGAATGCGGCGCTCTACGACTGGAACTGGGACTGGAACTGGCAGAGCCCCGCCGCGCAAGCCGGGGCCTGGGTCGAGGCCGCATCGGCCATCCGCGAGAGCATCTACGGCGATACCAACCGGGCCCACTCCGCCGACACCACCGGCGACAATCCCTGGGGATTGGTTCCGGACGAGTTGCCGGCGATGGAGTACATAAACACCTCCGCAGGCAATATTGTCCGGGTGCAGAAGGAACCTTCTGCCGCGTTTGAGACTGGACCGGGACCGGAGGAGCGATCCCTGCTCAAACGTAACGAACAACTGCGGTGGGGTTATCCCGGGCTCGATTTCAGCATTGAGGCGCGGACTCACTACCATCTCTTGTTCGACCGGGATTCACTCACTACCGCCTACCCGAGGCTGACCGTCTCCGGCGGCAAGGGCGCGCGCATCACGCTCACCTACGCCGAGGCCCTCTATGACAAGGACCAGCACAAGGGCGACCGCGATTCGCTCGACTACCGCGGCGAAGATGGCGCGCAACATCTCCGGACGGCCATTGGCCTGACCGACAGCTTTCTGCCCGATGGCGGTGCGCACCGCTCGTTCGAGCCGTTGTGGTGGCGCACCTGGCGGTATCTCGACCTCGACATCCAGACTGCCGGAGAGCCGCTGACGCTGGAGTCGCTGACGGCCAGCTTCACCGCCTATCCCTTTGAGGAGCGGGCGAAGCTCTCGACCGGCGACCCCGACCTCGACAAGATCTGGGAGACAAGCTGGCGCACGGCCCGGCTCGACGCCCACGAAACCTATATGGATACGCCCTACTACGAGCAGCTCCAGTACATCGGCGACACGCGCGTCCAGGCGCTCATCTCCTACGCCGTGGCGGGCGACGACCGGCTTGCTCTGCAGGCGCTGCGCGCCTTTGACGCCTCGCGCATTCCGGACGGCTTGACCCGCAGCCGCTATCCCAGTTCCCTGCCCCAGACCATCCCTACCTTCTCGCTGCTCTATGTCGGCATGGTCCACGACTGGTGGATGTACCGGCCGGATGCGGAGCCGGTCCGCGCCGCGCTGCCGGGAACGCGCACGGTTCTCGACTGGTTCAGCCGGCAGGAGAATCCGGATGGTCTGCTGCATGAGCTGCCCTGGTGGAGCTTCGTGGACTGGGTCTCCAAGGGCGAAATCCCCACCTACGACGGGCAGCACGAGTCCTGCGTGACCACGCTTGAATACCTGGGCGCGCTGGGCGATGCCGCGGATCTCGAACAGGCGCAGGGCGATCCGGCGCTTGCCGTCCGCTACCAGGCGCGCGCCGCCCAGGTGCGCTCAGGACTGTTCGGCAAGTGCTGGAACGGCGCGCGCGGCCTGCTGGCCGACACTCCGGACCAGAAGGGCTTCTCGCAGCAGGCCAACATTCTGGCCGTGCTGTACGACGTGATCCCCAAGGACCGCCAGCAGCAGGTGCTGCGGCAGGTGCTCTCGATCGAGCCCGGCACGACCCCGGACGGCGTGCTCTCGGCCTCCTATTATTTCCGCTTCTATCTGGCCCGCGCCCTGGACCATGCGGGACTGGGCGACGAGTATCTGCGCTCGCTCGACCCCTGGCGCAAGCTGCTGCCGCTGCACTTCAGCACCTGGCCCGAAGTCCCGGGCAACACCCGGTCCGACTCGCACGCCTGGACCGCGCACCCTGTTTACGACCTGCTCACGCTGGTGGCGGGGATTGAGCCGGCCAGCCCCGGCTTTGCAACCGTCAGGATTGCGCCCCACCTGGGCAGTCTCGACAGGCTGAAGGCAAGTTATCCTCATGCGCAGGGATTGATCGAAGTGGAATACGACCGCCGCGGGCTGGGCTCCGGCCTGAACGCCACGGTCACCTTGCCCGGCACGCTCTCCGGAAGCTTTTCCTTCAAAGGCCAGACATGGCCCCTGAAGCCGGGCGTGAACCACATTGAGGTCCCGCCTGACCGGCAGCAATAGATCGATGGCTTAAGCAAGAAGCCATCGGCTCCCGGCAGTTTCTCCGCGCGTTCACTGAAAAAGCGATGTAGTAGACGAGAAACAGTGTTTCCCGAAGGTCAAAAACGTGCTACAACACAACCATGGCAAAGGGAAAGAGCGTACCGCCAAATGGACACGTGAACCTCAGGATGCTGGCCGAACACTTGGAGCTTTCGCAGACCACCGTCTCGCTGGTCATGAATAACTCGCCTTCCGCCAAGTCCATTCCGCAGGAGACCCGCGACCGGGTTCTTGAGGCGGCCCAGCGGCTCCACTACCGGCCCAACTATTTCGCCCGCTCGCTGCGCCAGAGCCGCTCGATGAGCGTAGGGGTGTTGGCTCCCGACCTGAGCGAGGGTTACTTTACCCGGGTCATGAGCGGGGTGGTGGAGGAGCTGACGGCAGCGCACTACTTTTATTTCACCGCCTGCCACGACTGGAAGCGGGAGATGATCGAGAAGTACCCGCGCATGCTGGTGGAGCGCGCCGTGGATGGTTTTTTGCTGCTGAACACGCCGGCCGACCACATCGCGGTGCCGGTTCCGGTGGTGGCCATCTCGGCCCACAGCGCGGTGGAGAACGTGACCAACATCGTGCTGGACCATTCTCTCGCCGTGCGGCAGGCTCTGACCCACCTTTATGAGCTCGGCCACCGGCGCATCGCCTTCATCCGCGGGCCGCGCGCCATCCCGGATTCCGAGTTCCGCTGGGAGGCGATTCAGCAGGTGGCCCGGGAAATGGGCCTCAAGCTGGACCCGGCGCTGGTGGCCGGCATCGACTCGGCGGGCTGGTCGATGAAGACCGGATACCACCCGATGGCCCCGGAAATCGGCCACAAGCCGATGCAGGCGCTTTTGGAGAAGACCCGCGACTTCACCGCCATCTTCTGCTTCAACGACATCGCCGCCATCGGCGCCATCCGCGCTCTGAGGGACGCGGGCCTCTCGGTTCCCGGGGATGTCTCGGTGGTCGGCTTCGACGACATCCAGTCGGCCGCTTACACCACGCCGTCGCTGACCACGGTCCGCCAGCCGCTTTTGGAGATGGGCCGGCGCGGCGCGCAGGTGCTGCTGGACCGCATCGCGAACAAGGACAAAGAGTATCCCGGCGAGATCGTCATGGCTCCGGAGCTGGTGGTGCGCGAGTCCACCGGGCCGGCCCGGCGCAAAGGGTAGTTCCTGGAGCGGGACTCAGGAGCAGGCCGCTTCAAGCCATCGGCTGATGTACACCTGAGCGTGGGCCTCGCCGCAATAGTGGCGCGCGTGGGGCGCGTCGGCGGCCTCCTTGGTCCACTTGAAAACCGTCAGTTGTGTTTCGTTGCAATTGACCACAAGCCAGCGGATCGGATTCTCGCTTTCGATTCCGCAAATCTCACATCGATAAATGGTGTCGATCATCGCCCAGCCCTCGAGCGGAGTTTTGGTCCCTTGAAGGTTTCGACCTCACCGCTCTCGGTCAGGTTACACGAACGGGCCGGTTCCGCTCGACGGATTGGCACGGAGGATGGGAAAGGCTGCGAAAATCTCACCGAGGCATTGAATTGCACTTCATGGACGGGGCGAGGCTGAACCCGGCGCTTTGATCGAGCGCAGCAACCAATGATGCGCGAACCTGGAACGGGCGATGGCCGAAATACCGATGGTTCAAACGAGGAATCATCTCGGATGCGGTCAGCCGGCAGGAAGCCTGTCATGATGCAGCCTGGATGCGAGATAGGAAACGAGCTTGTCAGGGCTGCTGTTCAGGATGTCTCTTCGACCGAGGGGAGCGAACTCGGAGAACACGGGGGGCAAAGCTGGGCGCGACGCAAAGACAAACCCGTCGAAGGAGGTCGTTCCGAAATCGAATTCTGATGAAACTTCTACCCGCATCCCGGCTGCGCCCAGGCGCGCCACTACTTTGTCGTGCAGGCTCTGCGAATATGTGGAAACGAAAGTCTGGTCGACGAGCCCGCGTCTGAACGATTCCGCGGCCCCATCCAGCATCTCGACCTCCAGGCCCTGAATGTCGGAATGCAGAACGTTGAGTCGAGGATGGCCGTGCTCCATCATAAAGCGGTCCAGCTCGAACTGCCCGGTTCCGACCAGCGCCTGGATGAACGTGCCATCGTAGCCATGGCGCGCGAAGTTCATCCTGCCAGCTTCAAGATTCTGGGAATCGGGTTCCACCTGAAGACCCGGGAGTGCGGGCGGCGGCGTTTCATCCACATGGAGTAGTGGCCCCAGTAGGCGCCGAGTTCCAGCATCATCGGTTCTTCCGGCATCACGCGCAGCGCCTCCTGGAAGACATACTCCCCCAACGGTTCATGCACGCCCCGATTGAAAATCAGCACATCGCTGAAACGGCCATAATATGCATGCTGTCCCTCGGCGGGCACCTGGTTGCCGTTATGCAGCCACACCAGGCCGTTTTCCACCATGCCGGCGCGAGGGTCGCGTTCAATCAGCAGATTGAGCGGATCGGAAACAATCTAGCGGAAGCGACCCAGGAAATCCTCACCGGCAGCCTTGCCCTGTCCGGGCATTGCCGACGCATGCTCGGGATTTCTGGGTTGGAGCTTAGGCCACAGCAGTCGCTTGAGTCTCCCGAGAACTCCCATCCTGACTCGCCCTCCAATTCTTCTTGACTGTTTTTCTTGCCTCGTCCCCCGACCTTTCAAGATTGTTCTCGATCATAAACCGATGATTTGCTTTTTGGCTTGGAATACCGAAAGATTGTGCACCGGCCACCCCTCGCATTTCAGACTTAGGAAGGCACGAACGACGCCAGGCCGGCGCTGATTGCTTTTCTGTCAGTCCAGCATCTGCAAATCCAGCGGCTCTTCGAGCAGATACTCCTTGCCGCAGATCGCTTCGAGGGCGCGCTTGAGCGCCGAGGCCTTGCACGGCTCGACGGTGACCACGAAGGGCAGCGCCTGATGGGGAAAGCCCGGCTTCTGCACGATGGCCCGGATGTTGATTTTTTCCTTGGCCAGCGCGCCGGTAATCTCGGCCACGATTCCCGGGCGGTCCTTGACCAGGAAGCGAATGTAGTGGGGGATTTCGAACTCGCCGGAGACCTGTGCCGAGGTGGAGGGAAGCGCCACGCGGCGCGAGCGGTGCGCCAAGGCCAGCAGGTCGCTGACCACCGCCACCGCTGTGGGATGGCCGCCGGCGCCGTGGCCTGAAAAGACCACGTCGCCGCCGTAGCGGCCAGTGAGGATCACCATGTTCTCGGTATCCCGCGACCAGGCCAGGGGCGAACGCACGGCCACCAGCGTCGGGCCCACGGAGGCCGCCACATGGCCCTGGGTGAGTTCGGCGCGCGCTACCTGGCGGATGGTGCAGCCCAGGTCGCGCGCATAGCTGAAGTCGACGGCGGAAATCTGGGTGATGGGCTGGGGCACAATCTCTTCCGGGTCCACCGCTACGCGCAGCGCCAGCCGCATCAGGATGGCGAGTTTGGAGCGCGCGTCAAAGCCGCCCACATCCTCGGTGGGGTCGGCCTCGGCATAGCCCTTGGCCTGAGCCTCGGCCAGCACCGCCTTGTACTCCGCGCCCTCCTCCATCCGGCTCAGGATGAAGTTGCAGGTGCCGTTGAGAATGCCCTCGATGCGCTCGATGCAGTCGCCGGCCATGCCCTGCTCGAGGGCCGGTATCACCGGAATCCCCCCGGCGACGGCTGCGCCATACTTCAGGTGGCCTCCATGGGCCGCGGCCAGCCGCTCGAGTTCCACTCCGTGATACGCAATGAGCTTTTTGTTGGCCGTGACCACGCTCTTACCGGCTTCCAGGGCCTTGCGCACCCAGCCACCGGCCGGATCGAGCCCGCCGGCCAGCTCCACCACCACGTCCACATCCGCGGCCAGGACCGCCTCGGCGTCCTCGCTCCACACCACGGCCTGGGGCGTCCAATCCACGCGCTTTCGCGCCACTCCGCGGTTGAACACATGGGTCAATTCCAGGCCTTGAGGCTTGGACTCGACCAGAATTCGCGCCACCGAGCTGCCCACCGTTCCGAATCCAAAAAGCGCGATACGCAGCGGACGCCCCAGGCGCGACTCCTTCCCTGGATGCGGCTGAGACGAAACGGAAACCTTCACTTCAGACACTGGCTTTTCCTCTTGGGTGGGGTTGAGACTTCGCGATAACCCGATGATACCTGACAGGCGCCTTTCGCCTGGCGCGTTGAACGGACCGCGACCGATGCCGGACGATTCTCCAGCGCCCATGGCTCGGGCTGCAATCGATTTGGAGATTTTTTCTCGAACCGGGTTATCATCGAAATCCATGGCGGAAATTTTTGAAAAACTGAACCTCAAGGATCGCCAGGAGATCCTGGTCCTGCAGGCGCCGCTGAGCTTCGAGCCGGAGCTGGCGCGCCTGCCCGTGCTCACTATTCATCGCCACATCGAGTCGGTCCCGGAGATCGGCTTTTCACTGGCGTTTGTGACGCGGCAGAGCGAGGTGGACGCGCTGGCCGGCCCGGTAGCCGCGCGCGCCAAGGGCGACGCCGTCGTGTGGTTCGCCTATCCCAAAGGCACATCGAAGAAGTACAGGTGCGATTTCAATCGCGACACCGGCTGGGACGCCTTGAAGGCCGCGGGATTCGACACCGTCCGCGCCGTGGCCATCGATGAGGACTGGACGGCGCTGCGCTTCCGGCGGGTGGAACACATCAAGGTGCGGGTAAAGGCCTAGCCGCGCAACTTATTCGGCTTCGGGGAGCACAAGAGCGCGGCAGGCGTTTGGGTCAAAAATATGGGTCGAGAACCAATCTCTGCTGGGAGTCGGAGGGTATCCCCCTCCATTGCTCCCTTTTCCAAAGCGATTTACGGCTTCCAGGAAGAGACTGTGTTTGACCCGACAGACCCGCTGCATCTGAACGGCATAGTCGCTATGCGGGTCGTCGGCCGCTACGTATGAATAAGCGACATACACTTGCATTTTTTGTGGAGCGAGCAACACCGCAATCGCGAAGTCGTGCGCGATTCGTTCCCCGAGACGATCCAGAGCGGCCATATCCCGCATCGGCTCGCTATCGCACAGGCTGTCGCCGAGCGTGATCAAGACGATCTTTTGTTCCTCATCTGTCGGAATAAGTTCGAGTAGCGAGTCTGCGATGCGCCTGCTTTTCGGATCAAGTTCCAGCATTCGAGCATGAAATACGATCTGGGCCCTATAGCTATCGCCGGCGTTCTTCTCCACAGCTACTAACCTGGCAATCGATTTCGCTCGCGCCATTCCGGCCAGAGCAGCAACCTCCGAGCAATTCTTCTCTTGGGCTCGCAGAGATCCGCAGAAAACGACCAAAGGCAGCAACAGTAAAGCAACCTTGAACTGCATAGGCGTTGACCCTTCTAGCCTTCAACGTGAAACAGGCCCGGCATCACTACACCGGCATTGCCTTCGACCACGTGGGTAAACGCCGATGCGTTCAGGGGCGGCTCCGGGCCAACGTAGACGGTGCGCGCGCCGTTCATCCGCGCCCAATGGACAAAGTTGGCGGCCGGGTAGACCGAGCCGGAGGTGCCCACGACGACCATCAGGGTGGCCTTGTCGATTTCCTTCTGGATGCGCTCCATCTCCAGCGGAATCTCGCCGAAGAAGACGATGTGGGGACGGAGGAGCCCGCCGCAGGGGCAGTGACCCACCTCGGCAAGGCTGCGATAGATGGCTCGATCATCGACCGGAGGCCGTCCGCATTCGATTTCGCAGCGCGCCTTGGCCAGTTCCCCGTGCATGTGGACCAGCCGCCGGGAGCCGGCCCGCTCGTGCAGGTCGTCCACGTTCTGCGTGCAGAGAAAATAGCGCGAGCCCAACTGGCGTTCCAGTTCCGCCAAGGCAACGTGCGCCGGATTCGGCTCGGCTTTCTCGCCCGCCTCGCGCCGAGCCGCGTAGAACTCCCATACCCGCCAGCGATTCCGCGTCCAAGCCTCTGGGGTACACACATCCTCCACGCTGCTGCCGGCCCACAAACCATCCGACGCGCGAAAAGTGGGCAACCCGCTCTCCGCGCTGATGCCCGCTCCGGTCAGTACAAATACCTTGTCTTCGGGTGCGATGGAAATAGACGCCATGATCTTGCTCCTGAGTTGCGGCACGGCCAAAACCGTGCGATTTCAAAGCCACCGCCAGCCACGTCACGGCCGTTCAAGACGCCTGCGTTTGGGGGTTCGTGCTTTCCCTGGTCTCAAAATCGAGACCTGGGGCACGCGGCAGAAACGGCGGCCAAAATGGTCCAGGGGGCCGTTTTTCTGTTCCCTGTTCCCTGTTCCCTGCTTCTACGGCTCCAGCAGAATCTTCCCCGTCGTTTTGCGCGCTTCCATATCGGTCTGCGCCTGCGCCGCCTGGTCCAGGGGATAGACAAACTCGGTGCGCAGCTTCAGAGTGCCCTTGGCGGCCCAACCGAGCACATCGCCGGCCCGCCACTCCAGTTCCGCCCGCGTGGCCACGTAATGCCACAACGTGGGACGGGTAACGAAAAGCGAGCCCTTGCCGCTGAGCTGGATGAGGTCGAAGGGCGGCACCGGGCCGCTGGATGCGCCAAACAGCGCCAGCAGCCCGCGCGGCCTGAGGCAGTTGAGGCTGCCCTCGAAGGTGGTCTTGCCCACCGAGTCGTAGACCACGTCCACGCCCTTGCCCGCGGTAAGCCGCTTGACCTCGGCTTCAAAGTCCTTGTGGGTGTAGAGGACTGCATCGGATGCGCCGGCCTCGCGCGAGAGCTCGGCTTTTTCCGGCGTGGAGACGGTGGTAATGACCCTGGCGCCCAGCCGCACCGCCATCTGTGTCAACAACAGGCCGACGCCGCCGGCCCCGGCATGAACCAGCGCCGTGTCCCCGGCCTTGAGCGGAAAGGTGGAATAGGCCAGGTAATGGGCCGTCATGCCCTGGAGCATTGCCGCGGCGGCCTGTTCCGGGCTCACACCGGCGGGCACCTTGATGAGCGACGACGCCGGAACCAGCGCGTACTCGGCATAGCTGCCGATGACGCTGGTGGAGGCCACCGCGTCTCCGGCGGCGAATCCGGTCACACCCGGCCCCAGCTCCTCGACTGTGCCCGCGGCCTCGCTGCCGGGAACCAGAGGCAGAGCCGCCTTGTACACGCCCTTGCGAAAATAAATTTCGATGAAGTTGACTCCGATGGCTTCCACACGGATCAACACCTGCCCCGGTCCCGGCTGGGGGATGGGCAACTCGGCCAGCTTGAGAACCCCGGGGCCGCCTGTTTGGTGAATTTGGATGGCTTTCATCTCAGGGCAAGGATGCACCCTGAGGGCCGGCCGCTGCAAGAGGCGGGATTACCCCGTCAGCTTGGCGCTGGCCAGCCGGTTCAGGCTGATGCCCTGCTCGGCAGCCTCAAGGGCCAGAGCGCGATGCACATGGGGAGGGATGCGGACACGAAACTCTCCGCTGTAGCGTTTTTCAGCCAGCGGAGCAGGCGGCGCTTCGCCGTTTCCGAGCATGTCGGCCACCGACGCGGCAACCACTTTGCGAATGCCCGCAAGGGCCTCTTCAGGAGCGGACGCCAGCCAGCTCAACGAAGGAAACTCCGCGCAGAGGGCGAGATACTCGTCGTCCTCGGGCGACCAGGTGACGCGATAGGTGTAGTGGTCAGCGGCCTTGCGGCTCATTGCGGCTTCTCCGTGATGTCGTTTGCTCCGGTGCTGTCTTGCTGCTGCAACCGGTCGAGGGCGAGCAGAACCTGCCTTACCTGAAAGGGCTTCGCTTTGCCTTTGGCATTCTGGATATTCACTCGCGGATCCCCAGGCCAAGGAGTCTTGAAGACCGCATGGCTGGAGCCGCTTTGCCGCGGTTCGCCTAAATAAGCTACGCACACTTTGTACAAATCGGCAAAGCGAACCCGCGCCGGGCTGCGGCGCATGCGGCCGACGATCCTGGCAACTTGCGCCGCGAATCATGGTATCAATAGTGACACCACTTGGCAAGATGAAGTTGGCGAGCCGCATTCCAATTTGGACAAAGGCACCAAGCCCCGCCCAGGCATTGCCCAAGCGGGGCTTGGCGTCTTCTGTTCCCTGATTCCTGATCCCTGATTCTTGCCTCTATCCTTCCGACAGCAGGCTCGGCTCTCCGGGGGCGCGCAGGCGGACGATGCGCTCGACGGTGTAGGGAGCGGGGCTCTGGCTGGTGTGGAAATGGCGCACCTGGAGCTCGCCGAGCAGGCCGATGGCCAGCATCTGGATGCCGGCCAGGATCAGCACGCCGGCGATGACGAACAGCGGCCCGTGCTGGTCCATGACGCTCTGGTGAGGGTGAAGAACCTTCATGCCCAGCAGCATGGCGGAGAAAAAGCTTCCCAGCAGGATGCCCAAGGCTCCGAAGCCGCCGAAGAAGTGGAGCGGGCGGCCCATGTACTTGAGCAGGAAGCGGATGGTCAGCAGGTCAAAGAAGACGCGAAAGGTGCGGCCGATGCCGTAGTGGCTCTTGCCCCGCTCGCGGTTCACGTTCTTGATGGGAATCTCGCAGATGGACGCGCCATACCAACTGGCCAGCGCGGGGATGAAGCGGTGCATCTCGCCGTAGAGGGGGATATTCTGGATGACCTCGCGGCGATAGGCCTTGAAGGTGGTGCCGAAGTCGTGAATATCCACGCCGGACAACTTGGCCATGAGCCAGTTGGCGCAACGGGAGGGAAAGCGCCGCATCACGAAGTTGTCGATGCGCTCTTTGCGCCAGCCGGAGACCACGTCGTAGCCCTCTTCGAGCTTTTCAAGGAAGGCGGGAATGTCGTTGGGGTCGTGCTGCAGGTCGCCGTCCATGGCCAGGATGAAGGAGCCGGAGGCATGATCGAAGCCGGCGGCCAGGGCCGAGGTCTGGCCGAAATTGCGGCGCAGCTTGATGACCAGCACGCGGCTGTCCACCGCTGCGATCTCTTCCAGAAGCTTGTAAGTGCGGTCGGTGGAGCCGTCGTCCACCAGCACCAGCTCAAAACTGTCGCCCACCTGCTCCATGACCTGCTTGAGGCGCGCGTATAAGACGGTAACGTTCTCTTCTTCATTGTGAAAAGGGACAACTATTGAATACTTCGGCATCTTATTAGTATAGACGCGAACGAGGTGGAAACAGCGCGAAACTTGCTGCTTGACGAGGTGTGGCTGCGCCCTGGAATCGCTTGCAGGAGGTCGCCATCGGGCGGGAAGATCTAGCGGTCGAGTTCGTCGAGCATGGCCTGCATCTCGCTGACGGCATGGTGGTTGCCGCTCCGGGTGGCGCTGGCGACGCCCTGCTTGAGGCGGGCAATGGCCTCTGGTGTGCGGCCCGCGGCGGCCAGGGTCTGGGCGGCCATAAAGTAGCCGGCCGTGTACTCCGGGTCGTGGGTGAGCAGGGTGTCGAATTCCGCCATCGCGGCGGCGGTGTCGCCCTGCCGGGCCAGTTCCATGGCGATTCCATAGCGGGCGAAGCTGTTGCCGGCGTCCGCTGCCAGAATCTCTCTCAGTGCTGCGATCTTGTCCATTTTGCTCGTCTTTGTTTGCCCGGTTGCGGCTGTCCGGCGCGGAGGGGGATTTGCGTAATTGGCGGCGATTGCCGAAACTGGAACTGCGCGCCTTTGAGCGACCCGCTGCCGTCTGCTTCATTGTATCCGGCGGCGGGGCGACCGGAGCCGCGTATCACGGATGGGAGTAAACCAAGCAATGAGCGCCACCGAGAACAAGCCCGCAGCCCGCACGGTCTCGAGCACCCAGTCGGAGATGACCGAGATCATCCTGCCCAACGACACCAATACGCTGGGCAACCTGCTGGGCGGGCGGCTGATGCACTTTATCGACTTGACCGGGGCCATGGCCGCCTACCGGCACTCGCGCACCTACATCGTGACCGCGGCGATGGACCACATCGACTTCATCCGGCCGGTACACCTGGGCGATTTGGTGACCCTGCGCTCGAGCGTGAACCGCGCGTTTAGCTCGTCGATGGAGGTGGGGGTGAAGGTGTGGGCGGAAAACACCCAGAGCGGCGTGCAGCGCCACGTGGCCAGCGCCTACCTGGTTTTTGTGGCCATCGATCAGACCGGCCGGCCGGTGCGCGTGCCCGAGCTGTTGCCGGAAACCGCCGACGAGGAGCGCCGCTTTGCCGATGCGCAACTGCGCCGCGAGCATCGCGAGGCCGAGAGCGCCCGGCGCAAGCAGGAAAAGATCGCTACCGCCGCATTGGAAAGCAGTGAAGCCTGAGAACCGCAATCGAACCGCATTATTCACGTTGAGAGTTTGAAGAAAAAAGGAGCAGCAAACACTATGGCGCATTCACCTGCCATGCCTTCGCCCGTGGCTTTGCCGGGCATTTCAAAGATTGTCGCCATCGGTTCCGGCAAGGGCGGCGTGGGCAAGACCACGGTCGCCGTCAACCTGGCCATTGCGCTTTCCCGCATGGGCCAGCGGGTGGGCCTGATCGACGCCGACATCTACGGCCCCAACGTTCCCCTGATGATGGGTTCGACGCAATCGCCCGCGATGGGCGCGGACAACCGCATCCAGCCCAACCTGACGCACGGCATCAAGACCATTTCCATCGGCTACATTTCGCCCGGGGACAAGCCGCTGGTGATGCGCGGGCCGATGCTGCACCAGATCATCCGCCAGTTTTTGCAACAGGTGGACTGGGGCGAGCTGGATTACCTGGTGGTCGATCTGCCCCCGGGCACCGGCGATGTGGTGATTTCGCTGGTCCAGACCGTGCCTCTGACCGGAGCGGTGGTGGTTTCGACGCCCAGCGACGTGGCTTTGCAGGATGCGCGCAAGGCTCTGGAGATGTTCGGGCAGGTCAACGTGGAGGTTCTGGGCATTGTGGAGAACATGAGCCATTTCACCTGTCCGCATTGCCACCAGGAGATCGACATTTTCTCAAAGGGCGGGGCGGAACGGACGGCGCAGCAGTTCAACGTGCCATTTCTGGGCTCGATCGAGCTGGTTCCCGCCATCCGCGAGGGCGGCGACCGCGGCATGCCGGTGGCCTTGGCAGGGCCCAAGAGCCCGCAGGCGGCGGAGTTCTATGCGGTGGCGGAAAAGCTGATGGAGCGCGCCGAAGCGGCGGCTGCGGCAGCCACGGACGTGATCGAAATCAGCTAAGCGGGAGGAAGCGGAAGATGCCCTTCTCGGCCAACGAGAAATCTGGGATGCAAGCACGAGAGAGCGGGTCATGCGACCCGCTCTCTTGTTGTTTCGGCTCGAAATCTATCTCCAGTGGCCTTCCCGCAGCTCCCAATGGTCGCCCCTATGCACCCACTTGTGCGCCACCCAGTGAGCGCCGCGATGAGGGGGACGCTCCCAGCGGCCGGGGGTCCAGACGTAATGGTCGCCTTCCCAGCGGTGATACCCGTCGATCCAGACAAATCCCCGCTCCGGGGGCGGATCGCGACGCTCGACAACGGGAGGCGGGGGCCCGATGCGAACCACAACCTGCGCAAAAGAGGCCGCAGGGAACAGAGTGAGAGCGAGCAATGCTGCCAGTAGCATCTTCTTCATGGAAATCGTTCCTCCTGGTTTGAATCTCCGTGGTTTGAATCTCCCTGGTTTAAGTTTCCAGGTTTGAGTCTCCGGACCGTTCCGAGCGTTCCGGCTTGTTGGTAGGAACGCCGAACGGGGGGGAAAGTTGCCCGCCGATTGCTAACCCCTGCCGGATCAGGGCGCTTCAATCTCTTCGGTGAGGGCGTCGGCCGCCACCACGCAGGCCGCGCGGTCCACGTCCAGGTGGGTTACCAGGCGAATCGCCTCTGGCCCCACGGTGCTGACCAGAATGCCGCGGGCCTTGAGCCGCGCCACCACATCCGCGGCGCTCGGGCCACCCGTCAGGCGGAAGATGACGATGTTGGTCTCAATCGCATCGAGGTCGATGGCGACGCGCTCGATGTGCGACAGGGCCTCGGCCAGGAAGCGCGCATTGGCATGGTCTTCGTGGAGCCGGGCCGGGCCTTTTTCAAGAGCAATGAGCCCCGCCGCGGCCAGCACGCCGGCCTGGCGCATGCCGCCGCCCAGAGCCTTTCTGAACAGCCGGGCCCGCGCCATCAGCTCCTCCGAGCCGGTGAGCATGGACCCCACCGGCGCGCCCAGGCCCTTGGAGAGGCAGAACATTACGGTGTCGAAGCCGCTGGTCAGCCGCTTCACATCCACGCCAAGCGCCGTGGCGGCATTGAAGATGCGCGCCCCGTCCAGGTGGGTGGGGAGCTTGCGATCCTTTGCCCCGGCCCAGATTTCCTCAAGCACCGGCAGCGGGGTGCAGCTTCCGCCGGCGAGGTTGGCGGTGTTCTCAATCTCGATGAGGCCGGTGGAGGCGCGAAACGCTCCCCGCGCGTAGAGGACCGGCTCGATGTGCCTCCAGGTGAGAATGCCGCGCTCGGCCGGAACCGCGCGCACCAGGCAGCCGGAGAACACCGCCGTGGTGGCCATTTCCCAGTCCAGAATGTGCGCCCGGGACTCGGCGATGACCTCCTGGCCGGGCTGGGTGTGCAGGCGGATGCCGATCTGGTTGCCCATGGTGCCGGAGGGGACGAAGAGCGCGGCCTCGCGGCCGAAGAGCGCCGCGGCGCGCCGCTCGAGGAGGTTGATGGTGGGGTCCTCGCCGTACACGTCGTCGCCCACCTCGGCCGCGGCCATGGCGGCCCGCATCTCCAGCGTGGGCCGGGTCACCGTATCCGAACGCAAATCGATAATGGATGCCAATGCTTTCTCCCTTTCGGTGCTTTGAAGAGTTACAAAATGACTCAGAGGACTTCTTTGCAAAGTGCGCGAAAAGGATGGGGCACCCAGGCTCTGTTCGACACAGTGGTTCCGACCCCTATTCCCTGGTCCCCGATGCCTGTTTTTACGGAATCTGGGTCATGGGCAGCTCGATGACCGGAGTGGACTTGCCGTCCTTCATGGCATAGGCCCACAGACCGTGGAAGTTCTGCTTGAGGCCCGGCTGGGCCTTGAGGAACGCGCCGAGCACGGCCACGGCTTCGGTGCGCTGGGCGGCGGGATCGGTGACTCCGGTGGATTCGTAGGTGACGCCGAGGTCGGCCTGTCGCAAGGTCATGTCGAGGCGCACGGAGTCGATTTTCCAGGTGCGCGGGCCGTCGGCGAGGGTGTAAGGGAAGGCGTCTTGAGGGGAACTGCCGGGGGCTGAGCCCTTGATCTGCGCCTGCTCATTGCCCAGCTTTTCCAGATTGGGCGAGGAGAGGAAGTCCACCGGCAGGAGCAGCGCGCGGGCGGCCTCGTAGGCGTAGAAAGCGCTCCACGGCTGCTCTGCGCGGGCCAGTTCGCGGGCGTGCGACCACCACCAGACGCCGTCGTGGCCGTCGAGGATGCCCTGGCGGACGGTGAGGCCGCCCAGCTTCCATCCGGAAGCGGGGCCGTCCCAGGCCAGGATGAAGGCCAACTGCCCGCCCATGGGAGCACCAGCCGCATCGGCGAGGACCACGGCATAGCGGCCCGGGGGCAGAGCGCGCATGGTGATGGTGACGGTGAGCGAGCCGCTCAGGTTGGAGCAGAAAAACTGGGTGTCAGCGGGGGCCGCGAGGGAGGCGGCATCGAGCAGGTAGAGGTTTCTCAGCTGCACCTGACCGCCCTTCATGAGCGGCACGGCGGCCTGCACGACGGCGCTGATGCCGTCCCAGTCCTGGGCCACGGCGGGCAGCAGAGCGGCCTTGAGCGAGGCCAGGTCCTGTTCGGCCACGGCCACCGCTAGGCGCCCTCCGGCCGCCGCCAGAGCATCGCGATCCTGCGGCGTCAACTCGGCCTGGGTGGTGCAACTGGTGGCGCGGCTCGAGGCCGGCGCGAAAAGCAGCGCGAGCAGGAGCGCCGGCGCAGCCCACGTCCCAACCCGAATTCCAGTCTGCTTGCCGGCCCGTATCTTCGACCAGAGGCGCATGGTGTGGACTTCCTCCCCGGCCAGGGAAACTCATTGTGAGCGTCCGCGGGCCACTGTTAGTCTAGTACATAGACAGCAGCCACGAACTGCCGTGTCCGGGGGCCCGATGGGCGCTGGGGCGCAGTTTGCGGGCCGCCGGCCTCGGGGCCAGGAATCGAATCCCATGCGCATTGCCATGCCGCTGAAGTCGCAGAGTTTGCCTGGAATCTCCGGCGCGCGCCTGCTTGCCCGACTGGCGGTTCTGGTGGTTGCCGTAGGCTGCGCGCGGATGGTTGCCGGGCAGACGCCTGCAGCCCCCGCCCCGGCAGCCACCAATTCGGCCGCGGCGGCGCACAAGCCGATTCATGCGCGCGCTCATGCGGCCAAGGGCAAGGCCAAGGCGGGGGTTCCCGCGCCCCAGGCGGCAGCCCCTGCGCCGGTGAAGGCGCCCGAGCCCCAGATGCCGGTGTGGCCGGCCAACGAGAAGCCGGACGAGGCCTCGGTCTCCTGGGACAGCTACGGCCTGCGCATACAGGCTTACAACTCCAGCCTGCAGCAGATTCTGAAGGATGTGTCGGCGGCGACGGGCGCGAAGGTGGAGGGTCTGGGCGGCGATGAGCGGATCTTCGGCGCCTATGGTCCGGGCCAGGCGCGCGACGTGCTGTCACAGCTTCTGCAGGGCACCGGTTACAACGTCATCATGGTGGGGGACCAGGGGCAGGGAGCGCCGCGGCAGATCGTGCTGAGTTCCCGGCGCAGCGCGGACCAGCAGCCGGGGGCCTTCCAGGCGCGGCAGCAGCAGCAGCAAAGCAGCGACGACGATGCGGACACCGAAGATCAACCGGCAAACCCGCCCATGCGCCCCGGCTTTGGCCCCGGCGCGCCGCCGCGCACTCCGCAGCAGATCAATCAGGAGATGCAGCAGCGCCAGCAGCAGCAGCAACAGCAACAGCAACAGCAGAACAACGAACCGCTGCCACGCTGACCCGCGGCAACTGCTGACGCCGCCGCCCTTCAAGGCAAATGCAGGCACCCACGCGGGCGGGCCACGCCGGCAAGAATGCTTCCCTGGCCAAGAAATCTCCGATTGCCAACCCCATATTTCTGTGATATATTTCGGCGGCTCAGAAAGGAAAGGAGCAGTTCGACATGAGTAATCCCAACTTCTTCCAGAGCCTGCTGGACAGCAGCCTGGCCATCGACATCGAGGGAGCAAAAAACGCCTCCGGCACTCCGCTGGACGTTTTCACAATGAAGTTAGCCGCTCCCCTCTCAACGCCGCCCACCGCGGCACAGCTCAGCGCCGCGGGCAACCAGCTTTGGGCGCTGGCGCCGGGCCCCATCGCCAACAGCTATTTCATCAAAAGCCAACTGAACAACAGCTTGGTGATCGACATCAAGGGAGCCAAGAACGCATCGGGCACACCGGTGCAGGTCTACACACAAAAGCCGACCTCGACCCCCGCGGAGATCGAGAGCGCCAAGAATCAACTGTGGACCCTTGCGTGGGTGGAGCAGCCAGGCCCTGCCGGCACCTTGAGAATGTCCTACATCTTCATTGAGAGCGTGCTGGACACCAACCTGGTGCTGGACATCGAAGGAGGCAAGACAACGCCGGGCACGGGGCTCCAGGTGTACACAAAGAAGCCGGTGGGCACCACGGAGCAATTCAACGAAGCGAAGAACCAACTGTGGAGCGAGGTTCCGGTGTACCTTCCCCCACCCAAGTAGAGGGAAAAGGCCCAGGTCAGCGGGCGAAGACAGGTCCGGGGCCTGGGCGCCACGATGGCGATGGTCGCACCGCCGGTTCTGAAGCGGCGAAGAGGAGAGGATTGCCGGGGTATTGGAGAGAGGGCCAAGCCTTTCCGTTACAACAGGCTGGCCACTTCCGCACGAGCCTTGACCACGACCACATGCCGCGTCCTGGGTCGCATCAGGCAGAATCCGGCGCGGAGGATTCCATAGGCTGCCAGCAGCCCAAACGCCAATGACCCAACCGATGCACAGATCAGCATCGCAAAATTCAACAAATCCGCCATGGTTCCCAACCTGGTTGACTCCTCTGTGGTCTCGAACGCACCGGTTTCTCTGAGCGCGGACGCGAAAAAAACGCGTCTCGCAAGCCCGGAATGCATTGTTTGCGATTGTCGCAGATGAACCCGCGCGTTGACCCTGATTTCTATTGACCAATAGAATACCCCCAGGGGTGTTGCATTCCGGTGAAAGGACCGGGTGCGCATTCCGGAATCGCCCACCTAACCCAAATCATGCCTATCACTCACATCTCGGTGCGCGGGGCGCGCCAACACAACTTGCGCGACATCAACGTGCGCATCCCCCGCAACACACTCACGGTGGTCACGGGCCTGTCGGGCTCGGGGAAGAGCTCGCTGGCCTTCGACACCATCTACGCGGAGGGGCAGCGGCGCTATGTCGAGACTCTCTCGGCCTACGCCCGCCAGTTTCTGGACCAGATCGAGCGGCCCGACGTGGATTCGATCGAGGGGCTCTCGCCGGCCATCTCCATCGAGCAGAAGACGACCAGCCGCAGCCCGCGCTCGACCGTGGGCACTATCACGGAGATATACGACTACCTGCGCCTGCTGTATGCCTCGGTGGGCACGCCCCACTGCCCCAACTGCGGACGGCCCATCGCCCGCCAGACGGCGGAGCAGATTGTGCAGAGAATTCTGGAGATGGGCAAGGGCGAGCGCGTCACGGTGATGGCGCCCATCGTCCGCGGGCGCAAGGGCGAATTCAAGGAACTGCTGGACCAGCTCGATCAACAGGGCTTCAGGGCGCGGGTGGACGGAGAAATGCAAGATCTCTCCGAGCCGCTGCAGTTGGACCGGCGAAAGAATCACACCATCGAGGCGGTCATCGACCGCATCCTGCTGAAAACGCCGGCTGCCGACGCCCCGCCGCCGCCGCCCGGCAAGCCCTCGGTGGAAAAGCGCCTGGACACCGCGGTAGCCAAGGCCCTGCAACTGGCCAACGGGCTGGCGGTGGTGGCCGTGACCGGGGGCGAAGAGCAGTTGTTTTCTTCGTCCATGGCCTGCCCCGACTGCGGTCTGGACGTGCCCAAGCTGGAGCCGCGCAGCTTCAGCTTCAACTCCGCCTTTGGCGCCTGTCCGGAATGCCACGGGCTGGGCTCGCTCTACGACCTGGACCCGGCCAAGGTGATCACCGACTGGTCAAAACCGCTGTTGGATGGCGGCCTGGGGCCCGGGTCGTCGTCGCAATACCTGCTGAAGCTCATCCACCTGGCCGCGGACCGCTACAAGATCGACTTGAAGACTCCGTTCGAGGAGCTGCCTCCGCGCCAGCAGCACGTGCTGGTCTACGGGCCGCCCAAGAACGAGGCTCCGCGCACCGGGTTTCACGGGATTTTGACATTTCTCCGCGACTCCATCGAAGAGGCCCGCAGCGATGGCTACCGCGAGTACATGATGAACTACATGTCGGCCACGCCCTGCCCGGTGTGCCGCGGGAAGCGGCTGCGGCCGGAGTCGCTGGCAGTCAAGATCGGCGGGCTTTCCATCGCGGACTTCACCGCCCTGCCGCTGAACCGGGCCCTGTCGGCGGCCATCAATCTGAGCTTCACGGCGCGGGAATCGCTCGTGGCCGAGCGCATCCGGCACGAAGTCGTGGAGCGGCTCGAATTCCTCTGCGCCGTGGGCCTTACCTACCTCGCATTGGACCGCAACGCCGCGACGCTCTCGGGCGGCGAAGGGCAGCGCATCCGGCTGGCGACGCAGATCGGCTCACGGCTGCGCGGGGTGCTCTATGTTCTGGACGAGCCCTCGATCGGCCTGCATCAGCGGGACAACAACCGGCTGATCGAGGCTCTGGAGCGGCTGCGCGACCTGGGCAACACCGTGCTGGTGGTGGAGCACGACGAAGACACCATCCGCCGCGCCGACTACGTGCTGGACCTGGGTCCGGGCGCAGGGCGCCTGGGCGGCTACGTGGTCGCCCAGGGAACGCCGGAGCAGATCATGGCCTGCCCCGAGTCGCTGACCGGGCGCTATCTCTCCGGCGCCAACACCATGCTGCAGCGGAAGCACCCAAGGCCGCTCACGGGCAAGTGGCTCACGGTAACCGGCGCCCGCGAACACAATCTTCAGGATGTCAATGTGCGCATTCCGCTGAGCGTGATGACCGTGGTGACCGGGGTGAGCGGCTCGGGCAAGAGCACGCTGATCAACGATATTCTGTATCGCTCGCTGGCGCAGACCATCTACGGCTCGCGAGAGGAGCCGGGGGCGCACGAGTCGCTGGCCGGCGCCGAGCAACTGGACAAGGTGGTAAGGATCGACCAGTCCCCTATCGGCCGGACGCCGCGTTCGAATCCGGCCACCTACACCCAGGTTTTCTCGCCCATCCGCGATCTTTTCGCCATGCTGCCGGAGGCGCGCGAGCGGGGCTACAAGCCGGGGCGTTTCAGCTTCAACGTTTCCGGGGGCCGCTGCGAGACCTGCCAGGGGGACGGTCAGCGCCGCATTGAAATGAATTTCATGCCCGACGTTTACGTGCAGTGCGAAGTGTGCAATGGACGCCGCTACAACCAGGAAACGCTGGCGGTAAAGTTCCACGGGCACTCGATCGCCGACATTCTGGACCTGACCATCGAAGACGCGCTGCCAGTTCTGGCCGACGTGCCGCAGGTGCGCCAGAAGCTGCAAACCCTGGTGGATGTGGGGCTGGGGTATGTCCACCTGGGCCAAAGCGCGACGACATTGTCGGGCGGCGAGGCGCAACGCATGAAGCTGGCGCGCGAGCTCTCGAAGCGGCAGACCGGGCGGACACTTTATTTATTGGACGAACCGACGACAGGGCTGCATTTCGACGACGTGCGCAAGCTGCTGGAAGTGCTGCACCGGCTGGCGGACCTGGGCAATTCGGTCATCATCATCGAGCATAACCTGGACGTGATCCGCAACGCCGACTGGATTCTGGACCTGGGCCCGGAGGGGGGCGAAGACGGCGGACGCGTCGTGGCGGAGGGCCGGCCGGCAAAGGTGGCCGCCAACACAAGTTCCTACACCGGGCAGTTTCTGGCCCGCTACTACACCTCGACGAACGGGCGGCTTGAAGCCGCGGACTGGGACGAAGAGGTCGCTGGCGCGGATTCCGCCGACGAGCTTCTGGAAGACCTGGCTGTTTCGGCTCCTTCGGCAAACGAGGCGGGAGAAAAACAGACCGCGGCTGCTGCCAAGGGGACAAAGGCCAGGAGCGCGGCAGCGAAGAAGACTGTTCCGAAAAAGGCCAGCGCGAAAAAGGCCAGTGAGAAAAAACCGGGCCCACGCAAGAAGAAGACAGGGCTCCCATGAGCGAGCACGACAGCATTGAATCGTCCGCCGGAGATCCTGTGGAAGACATTGAAGTCCCCAGCGCGGGGGACTTTCAACCGCTCGCAGGCCCGACCCAGCCGCCGAAGGCTTTTGACGCCGCGGCAGATGCCAGTGCGGCGGAAAGAGTGGACGTCCCCGGTTTTCTCCCTTTTCCCGGCGCAGGCAAGGGAGAGCGCGAGCCTCGACTTCCGGCGTTTCATTCGGATTGGCGGAGCCCGCGCATCCCGCACCTTGGCCACCTTTGTTTCCTGGGCGTGCTGGCGCTGTTTGGGCTTCTGGCTGCCATCCTGCTCACTCGCTCCGCGGTCTATTTCCGCCTTTTCGGCGTCTCCACGCTCAAGCAGGCCGGCACCGACATTCATTACACGCTGGGCAGCATGGCCGCTATTTATCTGCTCACCCTGGGCGCCTGCGTGCTCTTGTTCCCCCTCATCTGGCACCAGGGTTTCTTTGCCGGGATCGAATGGCGCGGCGCCACCGCGCTGCGCCTGCGCTACCGCCTCTTTGGCGCGGCGCTGGTGTGCTTTCTGCTGGCCATGATCGACCAATTCCTGCTGCCGGGCCCGGCGGAAGCGCCCATCGACAAGCTCTTTCAGACGCCCTCCGCCGCCTGGCTGCTGTTCGCCTTCGGAGTGACGTTTGCCCCCTTCTTTGAGGAGATGGCGTATCGCGGCTTCCTATTGCCCGCCCTGGCGACGGCCGCTGACTGGCTCACCGAACAGACCTCGGGCCAGCCCCCTCGCCCACTCAAAGCCGACGGCCATCCGCAGTGGTCGGTTCACGCCATGGTGATCGCGTCGGTATTCACCAGCATCCCCTTCGCCCTGATGCATGCCGACCAGACGGCTCATGCCGCGGGCCCGTTTGTGCTGCTGATTTGCGTGAGCCTGATCCTGTGCCTGGTGCGCCTGGCCACCCGCTCGCTGGCGGCCTGCGTCGTGGTCCACGCCTCGTACAATTTCCTGCTGTTCTCGCTGATGCTGGTTTCGACCGACGGCTTCAGGCACCTGGACAAGATGTGAGAAAGACAGGGAACAGGGGTCAGAGGTCAGGGATCAGAAGCCTTGCTCATCAGGAATCGCGCCGCTTCGGGGATCGGTTTGCCTGAGCGCCGGATATCGCAGACCGCCAATTGCAGCCCGTGTGCATCAACCCTGTTCCCTGTTCGCTTTACAATGAGAACCGATGACCACCCTGACCCACGCACAGCAATTGCTATCGCTTCTGGCCGGCACCAGCTTCCGCCTGGGCCAGTTCAAGCTCTCCTCCGGCGGCACCAGCGACTACTACATCGATTGCCGGACGACGACCCTTCACGCCGAGGGAGGGCGGCTGACCGGGCACTCCGTGCTGGAGCTTCTGGAGGGAAAGGGGATTGATGCCGAAGCCGTGGGCGGGCTCACGCTGGGCGCGGACCCCATCGTCTCGAACGTGGCCACGGCCAGCGCCTGGCGGGCGCTTGTGCACCCCGGCTCACAACTGCTGCACGGCTTCCTAGTGCGCAAGGCCGAAAAGGCCTATGGCACCGGCCGCCGCATCGAGGGCTTCTGCCGCGAGGGCGCCCGGGTGGTGATCGTGGACGACGTGTGCACCACCGGCGCCTCCACCATCAACGCCATCGAGGCTGCCCGGGAAGCCGGGATGGTGGTCGCCGCCGTGGTGTGCCTGGTGGAGCGCGAGGAGGCCAACGGACGGCCCGCCGTCGAAGGTGCTGCGCACGGCGTTCCTTTTTTCAGCCTTTTCACAGCCAGTCAGGTTCGCGCCGAGCACGTTCGCCAGCAGCAATAGGCTGTTCGGAGTCATTGCGAGGCGATCTCCGGGAACGGCTGGACGGCAATCCGGCGTCGAAGTCGGGCCAGCCCGATGATGAACCGATCCAGCGTGATCGCTACGCAGCGCGACCGCTATGTCTCGGCGAACTGGCCCATGAGGGCCGCCTTGAGCCGCGGCTTGTGCACGCGAATGCGGTCTTTGTAATCGATCAGGCCGAGGTTGCGGAAGCGGTTCATAAAAAAGCTGACGCGGGAGCGGGTGGTGCCCACCATCTCGGCGAGGGTTTCCTGGGTGATGGGAGGAATGTAGGTTCGCGCCTCGTTCGGCTTTTCCACTTCCGCCATCAAGAGGAGAGTGCGCGCCAGGCGTTTTTCGCTGGTGTTCAGCAGTTGATCGACAAGGTCGGCCTGGGTGCGCATGTTACGCGCGAGAAGAAACGACAGGAACTGGTCGGCGAAGGCAGGCTCGCGATGCATGACGCGAATCATCTCGTCGCGGCCAATGTTGAGCGCGGCGCAGGTGTTGACGGCGGTGGTTGTGGCCGCGCGGAATCCAGGCTCCACGGTGAGCGACTCCTCGCCAAAGAAGTCGCCGGGGAGGAGAAGCCCGATGGTGGCCTGTTTGCCGCCGGTGGAAACGACCGTGACTTTTGCGCGTCCCTGCTTGAGGCAGAAGACGGAGTCCGCCGGATCTCCCTGGGTGAAGAAGGACTGGTCGGGCTCGAATTCAACAGTTCTTCGGCCAAGCCCCAGGCTCAAAAGAAAAGCAAGGCCAAACGATTGATTGATGTTGCCGGTGGTCAACATACCTCCTCCTTTCCCGTGCGCCGCTTCTCCTGTTGGCAGGCAGACGGGCCCGGATGGAGCGCTTCGTCGAGGCTCCAAGGGAAGCGCCGAAGGTTCTGTATGCGTGCGCCCGAAGGCGCGCGAAGACTCCGCGGGGGCCCTATCGAGTGGCCGTCTGGGGGTTGGAGTCAGCCGCTGCCCCATTCGACAGCAGCCGCACCTGGACGCGCCGGTTCTGCTTGCGCCCTTCGGCGGTGGTGTTGGGAGCGACTTCCTTGTCCTTGCCGATGCCGATGAGATAGAACCGATGCGCCGGGATGGAGTATTTCGACGCCAGGTATTGCACCACCGCGTCGGCCCGCCGCTGGCTCAGCTCGTAGTTATACTGTGCCGGCCCGACCGAATCCGTCCCGCCGGTCACTTCCAGAATAAAGCTCTTGGCCGAGGCAAGCTGGGCGGCAAAAGTGTCCAACTGGTCCTTGTCTTCCTTGGTCAGCACGGCCTTGTCGAAGCCGAACGTCACCGACACATCGGCCAGGGGCTTGTAGGTATCGAGGCCCTTGACCACGCTATCGAGCGAATCGGCCCGATGCACGGCGTTGTTGGCGGCCATGTCGGCGTCGCTGGCGGCCTTGCTGGCGCTCTGGGCGTTTTGCGTGGCACTGTCAGCCGAGCCCTGCGCCTGCTTGATGCCTGCCTGCGCCCGGTCCTCCACGTCGTGCATCTGACGGTTGTTTTCCGCCGTCTTGTTTTCCAGTTGATTTTCGTGGTCCACCAAAGGCGTTGTCTGGGTGCGCACATAGTTCTTGGTGGCGCAGCCTGTCGCGCCCGCCACGGCCAAAGCGGCCATCAATCCCAACGAACCCAAGCGATAAGTATTCATTGTCCCCATCCTCTCGATGTCTCAGCTTCAGCCGTGCGGGGAATCCGCAGGCGGAGTTGGCCTCAGCCTCTCGCTGGGAGTCTTGCAACCGAGGGCCCAAACGACGGATGTTCCGCAAAGCAATCAAAACAAATGCCTTGTGTCAGAGTATTTGTGCTGGTCGGCTCCGTCGGCCGTGTACTTTTTACCCGAACTGGTAAGGATTGCTTGCCGCGAGGGGATAGGGAACAGGGGTTAGGGGTTAGGGGTTAGGGATTAGGGACTAGGGACTAGGGACCAGGGAGCAGGCGGCGGTTGGATGCCGCCGGGGGAGGAGCCAAGGCCTCTGCGGCTGGCCCCCGAGCCCTGCTCCGAGCCGTCAGACCCGCTATCCTAAGTTCGAGCGCAGCCGCCATGGACTTTTACGAGAAAATCCGCACCCTGCCGACCCAGCCCGGCGTGTATCTCTACAAAAACGCCGAGGGCGAGGTGATCTATGTGGGCAAGGCCAAGAACCTGCGTTCGAGGGTTCGCTCTTACCTGCTTGAAGCCTCCCAGGCCAACGCCAAGACCGGCTCGCTGATGCGCGAGGCGGTGGACCTGGACTACATCCTGGTGGCCAACGAGCACGAGGCGCTGGCTCTGGAAAACAACCTCATCAAGCAGCGCCATCCCCGCTTCAATATCCTGCTGCGGGACGACAAGACGTACCCCTACGTGAAGCTGACGCTGGGGGACCGCTTTGCTAAAGTTTTTGTCACCCGCCGGCTGCGCAAGGACGGCGCGGCCTATTACGGCCCCTACTTTCCCGGGAACCTAGCCTACCGGATCGTGGAGCTGATCCACCGCAGCTTTCTCATCCCCAGTTGCAAGGTCGATCTGTCCCGCTACCATCCCCGGGCCTGCCTGCAGTACTACATCCATCGCTGCCTGGGCCCGTGCGTGGAGGGCCTGACCACCCCCGAGGCTTACGCCGCCGCCGTCAAGGACGCGCAGCTTTTTCTGGAAGGCCGCCATGCCGAGCTGGAGCGCACGCTGGGCGCGCGGATGCTGGCCGCCGCCGAGGCGGAGCAGTTCGAGGCCGCCGCGCGGCTGCGCGACCAACTGGGGACGGTCCACCAGCTCCAGGAAAAGCAGCGCATCGCCACCACCGAACAGGGCGACGACGCCGACGTCTTCGGCTATCACTATGAAGCTGGGTCGCTGGCGGTCAACTTGTTTCATGTGCGCGCCGGAAAGATTGTCGACCGTCGCGAGTTTTTCTGGGAAGACCTGCCGGATCTGTTGGAACCCGCGATTCCTGAGCTTGCTGAATCTCCCGCTTCCCTGTCGCGTGAGGACACCGCTTCAGCCGCGCCGCAAGAATCCCAAGAAGAGCATGGGGCTTTAGCCACCGAGGGAAATGATGGCCAAGCGGAAACTTCCCCGGATCGCGAGACGCCATTCCACGCCGGCTCGGTGTTCTCCGCGCTGCTGAAGCAGCTCTACATCGACCAGCAATACGTTCCCCGCTCGATTCTGGTGCCGACCGACTTCGACGACCGCGAAGCCCTGGCGGCGCTGCTGACCGAGCGGACCGGGCACCGCATCGAGCTGGCCGTTCCGCTGCGCGGCGAAAAGCGTTCGCTGGTGGATCTGGCAGGGCAGAACGCCAAGCAATCCTACATCCAGCGCTTCCGCGTCCTGGAGCCTTCGCGCAAGGCCATTCAGGAGGCGCTGGCCGACGCGCTGCTGCTGCC